>Ga0306866_1000355_pt1 | contig 15128 bp, 26 predicted proteins | sample AntRauTorckE5432_FD_190450 | JGI IMG/M metagenome (GOLD analysis project Ga0306866, IMG submission 190450) | Saline lake microbial communities from Rauer Islands, Antarctica - Metagenome Torckler E5 #432 (v2) (version 2) | ecosystem: Environmental > Aquatic > Non-marine Saline and Alkaline >...
TCTGGACCACTCTATTTCGCTTGGGCTGCGTGCAATTAGCTGTAATTCTGAATTACTTAGCGCATCAACTGCGCGGTATTCTTCTTGTGTCATTTTTTGTATGTTCATTTTATTTCTTCCCATAAATTATTGAATTCTATTGCTGTCTTATGCCATAAATTACAAACAAGTCCGCCATTTCTGTATAAAGTAGTTAAGTCCAACTCATTATCTATGTCAACGCTATCAAACCATATAGAAAAATCACCCGATGATATTTTGTAACCCTCTAAACCTTTTAACTTTGTAATTTCCATCTTTTTCCCCTTATGAATTTAAAACCACTATACATACTTATTTCGTTAATGTGGTCTTACCAGTTGATTCGATTCTATTCTTGGCAATCTCAAAATAGCCAGCGTCTAACTCTATGCCGATGAATGATCTGTTTAGGTTTTTAGCTGCTACGCCTGTTGTACCGCTACCCATAAATGGGTCAAGTATTATTGAATAATTATCACTATTATTACTTATAAAAACTTTAAGCATATCTGTATTTTTTTTCTGTGGGGTGCTGTAATTTGCTTGAGTGTATCTTTGGATATTCCATCACATCAGAAATACGCTTACTCCTAAACATGCTACGCCCTTTGTTTGCGTATATAACAAACTCATGCTTTGGTGCGTATTGGGCCTTTAAATCACCGCTCCCATGATTATTTTTAACCCAAACAATTACATTTTTTATTTTAAATAGCTTTTCAATCTCTTGTTTAAATATATCCAAGTTATGCCAACTACAAAAAAAATACAAAGCTGTGTTGTTATTCATTACCCTATGGCACTCGCTAACAAAGTCAGGTAGCCATTTTAAATTATTATCATTTTGTATTTTTTTAAACTTATCCATAACCAATCTTCGATTACTTTGAAAGTCCATACCATATGGCGGGTCAGTCAAAATCATATCAACCGAGCCGTCTGGTATTTCTTTCATGCGTTCTAAACAATCGCCTTGCATTAGATTAATCATCTCTGTATTTATCCTCTATAGACTTAACATCAACACCATACTCATCAAACTCAAAAGCTATCTCATACACCAACGGATCTTCATACTCATTCATATAGACTAGTAAAGCTGTCTCCTGTAACTCACGATACCAGTTAGAGCTTATTGTCTCTCCCCTATGAGTTACAAATTCAAATGGCTCTACCCCATAGTAAGCAATATAAGCCTCTACAACCCTCTCTAACATAGTCTTAATATCAGGAGAGGACTCTAGGTAAGATAGTGCTGTAGCCGCCCCTATAGTGTCTCCTTTACGGACCGCATACTGTTGTCTTAACTCTGGTGTTATGTTAGGTAATCCCTGAATATTGTCTACACTTTTATCTCCAGACAGTAATTGTCTACAATAACTTCTCATACAGTCCATCTTAGTTGGCTCTCTAACACCATCTTTAATCTTATCATAATTTATACTAGGGCAGTACACCATATCAATATCTTTATCTATGTAAGCTAGTATATAAGGCCATACACCTGTCTCGTTAAACTCAGCTTCACTAGCATTACCCCAGATAGCCATTTCATCATCCACTTCTTTACCATCTATAATATCTATGAACCTTCCATACTTATCAATGATAGCCTGCCTAATCTCCTCAAATAATATAGGTTTCTCTTTTCTCTCTCCTTTGTAGGGTAGAACTTGAGCATACTCATACCTGAAGTTTACACCACCACCTAAGAGTACTCTATACTCTGGAGCTAGTCTAGTCCTTTTAATCCCTCCAACAAAAGAGTCAAAAGACCTAACACCCTCAGCTACATGATCCTCAATATCTCCTAGTAACCTAGTGTGCTCATCAATCTTAAAATCTTCTACAAGGAATGGCTCTTTACCTTTATCAGCCCTTTTAGCATTTAACTCTGCAAGCCACCCATTCTCTTTCTTTTTCCAATGCCCATAGAACTCCGTTTTATTAGCGAACTCTTTAGCTTTACTAGTTTTTATACTAGTGACAATAATATAATCCTCTTGGACAAATTTAGATGCCCTAAACACTGGACTATCTGCATCTATGATAACCATGTCATAGGGGTACTCTATAGATTCATCTACAGCATATTTATCTGCTTTTTTACTGTATCCCATTACGCCTCCAATAAAAAAAGGGAGTTAGAGAAATCCCTAACTCCCTTAATCAAATTTTACTCAGCTTCGTCTACTTCAATACTATCTACAAAACCTAAGGCATCAGTATAAACCTTAAGCTTACTTGAGATTTTAGATCGATTAATAGCCGCATCGACCATAGCTGTAAACTCATCTGGCTTAATGTCGAACTTACCCACAGCTTTCTTTAAATCTTTAAGGTGTTCAGCCAAGTCAGCTTTCTTACCTGCTATCTCCATAGCCTCTGAGATATAACCTGCTAGTTCCTGTTTTGCTTCTTTTGTTTCAATAAACATCTTATGTCCTCTATTTAATTAAATTACTAGTGTAACTACTCATCATCTGAAAATGGGCAATCTTCATCTTCTTCAGGCTCAGGCTCAGGAGTCTTCTTTGGTGCGGCTTTCTTAGGAGGAGCTTTTTTACCTGATGCAACAGCTTTCTTTGGTGGCGCTTTCTTAGTTGTTTTCTCAGCTATAGGCTCCTCAGTTTCCTCAGGTTCACCTTCAGTAGAGCTAGACTTAGCTTCCTTATTAGCTTTCTCATATTCCTCAAACTCAATTTTAAGCTTACTGTCAGGCCAGTTAAGGGCACGTTCCATTGTAGACTTAATATTAGCTCTCACTTGCTGTAGAGACGAATCATCATTACCACCTTTCCAACTTACACCGAAGGGTTCTAAGTCATACTCAGGACTTGGAATAGCCTTATGTTTTGTGCCAATATTTAGGGCTTTGACATTAATATACTTCTTATCGCGTACAGCTTGTAGGTCCATTACAAACACACCCCCCAGCAAATCTCCTAACTCAAACTCTTGATCTACAGGTCCCTTAGGTACGGCCCCCGTACAAGTAGCTAATTTGCTAATGGTACTCTTGGGGTCAAATGCCCATCCACTAGGAGCTTTAGGGTTTGGTCGGCAACTTAATGCCGCTCCCTTAGCAACCATAAGTTTAGCAACTGGGTCCCACCAAGTATTAGTAATAAGGTGACGGTAAGGTCTCCACTCATCTTCTTCATCTTTGCTAAAGAACTTACCGTAGTTGACTAACACATCTGGGAAGTCAGCGTACAGGGCAACACTATCTACAGCCTTAGCAGGAGTAATAATGAGAGTCTCATCTTCTGTAAGATAACTACGTCCCTCAGATATAGATTTATCCTGTTCTGTAGATCCTTTATAATCTTCCTCATGGTCGGGACGTTCCTGAATACCTAAATCCATAATACCACTCAAAATTGCTACTTGAGATTCGCTCTCCTCACCTATCTGTTCAAGCAAGTGCTCATTAAACTCATCCCAGTCTACGTTAGACTCTGACGCTCTCTTCTCTACTTTCTTACTATAAGCCATTAAATGCTCCTGTTATCTTAAAATAAACTAACTGTGAAGGGTTTTAAAGGCTACCCCCTAGCCTTTGTACTACTTTACTATTTAAACTCCATGAGGTGTCCGTGTGGTAGCCTTATGGGCATGAACTAAGCGTGATTGCTTCTTGACGCCTCTGAGAATTAAACTTTGAATAATAGAATAGCCATTTAAGAGTTTCTCTAAGTGAGCCTCTTGGTCCAAATGCTTGAGACTGCGACCATTGGTAATGGAATATAGAAAATCATTCTTAGATAGCTCCTCATATAAACTATCAATGCCCTTTGGTCCATTTTCTGTTAAATCTGGAATATTACTTTTTTTACTCTTGTCCATGATGCTCTCCTCTGTTAAACATAATTGTTTGCTTTATTAATATGCAACTACTTACGATTGATTTAATAGCTTAGACTTTCTAATCTCTGCCAACTTTACTTTTCTATCTAACTCTTCTAACTCTTCATTAATACCCTCCAACGCTATACTATAATCAGAGTTAAATAGTTTATCAAATAATATCATATGTGTTGAAGTATCAGATGTATTTAAGAATTCTATAGTCTCTCGTATATCCTGTCTACTAGAAAAGAATTCTTGGTGAACCTCCGCCTTATAGTTCCCTACCATGTTATATATTTGATTCCAAAGTAAAGGGCAATAGTCACCTACAAATTGTGTGTTGTTACAATACCCAAGTAAGGCGTATATTTGGTAAAGATCTCTGTACTTAATGTCCATATTAACTGTATCCTCTGGACTTACTTTTTCCATGTTACTCCCCTTTAATGTATATCTGCATAAGTTAATCCGAACTGAATATCAGCTCCTAACTTACGTCTAAGTATATACGTTTCATTTACTTTGTCAATAGCCTTTAGTGTAATATCTGACATTATTTTTCTAAACTTTGGTGTATCTTTAAAGTTCATAATAAACTCATCATGGAAATCAGCACTTAATCTCTTGACTCCCCACCTACTGTACATCTCTTCTAATATATTGTCAACCCACATATCAAAAAAGAAACTGCCCGTACCTTGGCACAATGTACTAAATCTATCAGAGTCTTTTCTAAGACTATAACAAAATCCATTGATAGGGTTTATTAGCCAGTTACCCCAATCCGTTTCAAACACTACTTGTTCAGCCGCTATAACTTTTACTGACCAATTCAGCTCCCAATAAGCTGTTAACAACTCTGTTGCTTGCTTTTTAGACATACCTGAGTCCCTTGCTATTGTCTCAGCTCCAGCATTATAAACACTAGCGTAGTTACAATTACCAGTTATTGTTATCATCTCATTTTGTCTTATTACAAAATTACCTAACTCAGTTGATAAACAAAAGACATCACAATTTATATCCTTTTCTATCTTAGTTTTCTGCATCCCAATCCAACCAGTACTCCTACAATTAAGTGTAGAGTGGGAGTTACTATTCTTAGTGGGTTTAGTATTAACTAAAGTACTTTTACCTAAGAGTTCAGCTACTAAATGGATAGCATCACAGATATTCCCCTTATTTTGATATATTTTTTTAGTCGATGACTTTAAGTGAGATTCGCTTGTAGGTCCATCCCCTAGCCAAAAAGCATCAAATAGTCCTTCTAAACAAGCCTTATTTAAAGTTAATATAAAAGGTATAAAGTCTATATCACGCTTATTTTTTAGTGGCATTCCCATCCTTGCCCACCACTCTCTCATTTCTTTAGATTTTATAAAGTATACCCAAACCGTTTCTGAATTACTATTCAACCTCTTATTAATAGTAAATCCAACATCTTTTAAATCTTTTTCAAGGACACTTTTAAACTTTCTCTCATCTTGGGATACACTACATAGGTGATGCCTTTTTTTACCCCCCGTTTGGCTTGTTTTGCCTGTGAAATCTGATATTCTCAAATATCCCTCTGACAGTATCCAACCTAGAACTCGTGCATCTGAAACTGTTATATCTAAACTCCCCCCTAGGTATGGAAGTGAACTATATATCCTATCATCCACTTTTAAATTTGCTGTCTCTCTGTAAATGTCTTTAGTGTGGGCTTTTCCACCACTTGTCTGTACAGGCCACCTATGATCAGGAGTAGATTGAAGTTTCCAACTTACTGTCCCCATACTCAGGGTTTCCCTATCTTTATAGAACACTTTATTAGTGACTTTTGTAAATTTAGTGGTCTTAGATTTTAAGTCTCCCCCTAACACCTCATCCCCTATACCAATATCTTTAAAATACTTCCAACCCTGCCTAGTTAATACCTCAGTGTTATGTACTGGTAAGCAAGTTTTACCTAGTGACCTCTTAGCGTTAATACGATCTCTATCTTCATCAGGAGTGAGGGGTTTAAAATTAACATTTCCCTTATTAGTCTTATCATACATAAAATTATCAAACTCCAATTCGGTAATTAAGTCTGCTACTAATGCCATTTTTACGTGAGCATCGTATCCCTCATCCATCATAGTCTTTACGTATTCAGGGTCGTGAGGGATCATAAAGTGATGCTTAGTCCTGTCCTCTAGTCCACTTAAATCACTACCCTCTTGTATGTTCCCATCAACACAAATAAACAGACCTCTGATATCAACACCGTAGGGCTTATCTACAGCAGGAAGGTTAGCCACTTTTCTATGTTTAACCCTGAGGGTATTAGTAGTGCCACCAACTTCTGCTTTTAAATGTCCATCCTCTGACATATTATCTTTAAACCCTTTAACCATATCAAACCTGTGCTTAATTAAGGTGTACTTACTATATGCTAAAATCTCAGGAATAGTTTCTGCCAACTTAACTACACTGGGGCATAACTCTTTACCTTCATCTGTGTCCATATTAATTTGTGGTATACCTCTTGGCTTTGGTTTTAACTCCCTCTTGAAACCACTGTCAACCCAAGCTTGCTGTTGCTTTTTATCCTTAACCCATTTAAACGTCCTTGGCTTCCACCCATTCGCGAATAACCACTTCTTAATCTGATCGGGGCTATTTACATTTGGTTCTTCATAGTTTACAAACCTCCAACACTGCCCATAGTCATCAACGTAGCCTAATGGATTACCTAGCTCATCTAACACATCAATAGTGTCTAAGTATTCATTCCACTTTAACGCATGAGCATTTAGTTCCCTGTTCTTCTTGTACAACTCAGCAGGTTCATTACGCTTAACATACTTAGGAACTTTAGGCATTACAGTTCCTAGCTCTACTTTAGCCTCATCTATATGCCCCCCTAGTACGTCTATCAACTCATCTAGCTTAGGTACATCTACTTTCCACCGAGTCTTTTCTTTGAGCCTACGATTGTCAGCTTTCATCATTAAGAAAGTCAGTATGCGATCTATATAATCATCTACAGTTGAAGTGCCTTTGTACCTATCAATATAACATACTTCGTCATCAGAAACTCTAGTACCATCCACTTCACCGTCATCAATACATTTCTTAGTATACCCATACATTATCTCAAGACGTTCCATAAGGTCAACCCAGAGGTGACTATTAATCTCAACATCAGAGGTACAACGTAATTTCATTCTCTCGTAATGAGCCTTAGTTTCAACAGGGTCATCACTAACGAATGCCCACTCAGTCTCATCAACTTTGAGTTTTTCAACCCCATAGTCCTCAAAGAAACTATCTAATCCGTGTACATCTCTTTTATGGTTGAGATACCATGACAAATCTAAAGTATCAATTACCATGAGCTTAGATAAGTCCATATCTAATAAGTACTCTAATGCGGGTATATCAAAACAAATCCCATTGTGGAATATAATGGGTATGCCATTATTAAGATGATGATTTAAAAAGGCCCTTAGATTCTTCTTAACACTTCCTTTTAGGGATGCTATAGGCTCCCCTACAAGCTTATAGGAGAGAACATGAACCTTTGTATAGGCAAACAGGGCATCTGTCTCTATATCGCTTACAGTGGCGTTACGCCAGTTAGTTATTTGTTTCAATTACCTTCTCCTTTGCTACCGCTTTCCTAGGTGGTAGTTTAGCCGTCTTACTATAGCCAGTTTTCTCCTTAGGCTCTGGTTTTTCCTTATTATCTCTGTCATTACCAAAATCAGGGTGTTTGTTCAAATACCAACCTTTATCATAAAGTTGATCCTCTTCTTCAACGTACAGCCACTCTCCTGCGTACCCTGTCCTACCTGTCCCTCTGGCCTTAGTCACCCTAACTACAGTAGTATTCCTATCCACATAATTGTCAGCCTCTTTATCCCTGCCTAAAACTATGTTTATACCTCCACTTTTAAAGATACTAGAGTGCCCCATCATATCTTCTTCGTTTAACTCAGCTCCACGGCTATTTGCTTTAGCCCCAGATTGGGATTTTCTAGCGTGTGAAATATTAATAATATTCACTTGCTCCTTCTTAACTAAATCCTTCTCCCATTTCATCCATTTAGCTTGATCTTCGGAGGATAGTTCATCTAGGATGTCTTGTAGAGGATCTATCACTATAACTTTACAGCCTAGGCCCCTAACTAGGTATTCTATCTTCTCTTGCATATTCTCTACATCGGCATCTACAATATAGAAGTTTGGGTCTCCCTCCTCATTCTGCCATAGCTCCTTACGTTTAACTATATTATCTTCTTGTTGAAGGTAAGCTAATTTTTCTTCAACTGTTTCCATAAGGTTTATTTTCTTTTTACAATAGCTGGATGCAAGGTTAACACCATACTCACCCTCAGAGGCCTCTAATGAGACTACACCCACAGGGTCCGGTAATGCCTTAGCTAAATGTATTAACATAGCGTTAACTATAGTACTTTTACCTACACCACTGGCGGCTAGTATATTTATAATGTAGCCCACAGCAAATCCCCCAACTAACATCTTTTGTAGGACTCTAGCAAAAGGGGGTAAACTGATTCTGGGAACACTAACGTACTCTAGCATTTTATCCTCAAGTTCTATTGAAGATGTTATCCCACTAGGGGTATATTTTGTTATTCTCCAGTAGGCATTCCAGAATGAGTCTGTATCCTTGTTCTCTAGGTACTCGTTAGGGTCATTCCTATCCATGTTTAATATGTACACTTTACCCTTCGGCAGGAATTTAACAGCTTTCTCAGTAGCCTCCCTGCCTGCATCGTCATTGTCGAAGCAAAGAATAATTCTTTGAAACCTATTAAGCCATTCGTAGTGTAGTTGTAGTTGCTTATATGCCCCACCCTCACCATTACAAGGACTTACACAAGGAATAGGTTCATAACCCTCTCTCTGCTTACTGACTAGCATCCAATAAGCACTAATAGCGTCTAGCTCTCCTCCAGTTATTATTATATCCTTACTATTGGAGTTTCTAAAAATAGCTTGACCAAATAAGTCTAGGGCATTACCAGTTGCCCCTTTAAAGAAGAATGATTTAGGCTCTATAATTTTAATTTTATGCCCTTTAACTTTATAGCCCACTGTAGTAGCATAGTACTGCTTTACTACTTCCCCAGTGCTGGGGTGAAACTCATGTAGGACATCGTATATCTTACATACAGCTAGGGGTAAGCTCCTAAATCCGTGTGGGTTATGCGATAACTCTGCCCTAACTTTTTTCCAATCCTTTAGCCCGTACTCACTCTCCATCTTATAATCTGTTTTTTGTGTGACTCTCTCTGGCTTTGCTTTCTTAGAATAGCTACTTGAACTCTGTTTCTTAACGTCATCAGATGGGATAGTGTAGTCACAGCTCTTGCAATGACCACCTTGACCTTCACCGTAGTAGTGAAAGTTATCCCCAGCGTTGTCTCTACCTTTTTCTCTGCATTTCTTGCAAGCGTTTTTACCAACGACTAATCCATCTAACCAATCTTTATGTTCACTCATACACTCTCCTATAGTTATTGTTAAGTTTATATGAGATAGCCAACAATAACAAGAACTATTTAATAACTACTTCATTCTGTGTCTCTATCCAAACTCTGGCTCCACAGCTAAGAGGCTTATCTTTAGAGTAAACAACCTTAGCACACTCCTGACCCTCAGAGTCTAAAATAACAACTTCATGTGCGTAATTGTTAGATTTATATGTTTTACAAGTTAACACAGGATCATTGTCGCCTGTCTTTAAATTTTTTCTTATTACAGATTGATTTACGTGGATAAAAGTTTTCAAGATACTAGCCTCAACATATACATTAGACCCCTGATAGTGTAGGAGATACATTGTAGACAGAAAACTAATAGTGAGACTAATATAAGGATACCTGACCATAGGGGAAAAGTAATTCCTACAACAATTGAACATAGAAACTGCCATCTCACTGTCTCTGATTGATCACCATAAATGAGACTAAGGATCATTAATAGGCTAAATATACTGAGTGCCCCTGTTATATATAGCTCTAAATAATCTATTTGATATATTATCTCCATAGGTTACGCCTCCTTTACATCAGTATTTAAGTAACAAATTAAATAAACTTCACTAGCAAAAGATTTAATAGACTTATCTTTAGCCTCTTGTGTGACTTCTAGTGGCCTACTATAAGCATCATTTGTAATGTCCAGCATGAATTCCTCAAACTTAGTTTGTTGTTTTGCTAAATCCAACATTGTCTCAATAGGGGCTTCTGATTGCCTTAACCTCATAACTACAGTGCCTATATTCTCCCATTCCTTGCACAAGTTTAGCTTAAATGCAAAAGTTTTGCTAGCTAGGGCCAATGTTCCCGCGAATATGAGGGTAGCTGTCAACCCCCAAAATACTTTTATATATATTTTCATTATTTTTACCTTGTAGTTGTTTGAAATGTAGAGTTTGCATCAAACTCTAGTTCTTTAACATACTTCATAATATGCTCATTTGCATCACTAGCTATTTTCAACCTTTGCTTTAAGTCTTTTATTTCTATGTTTGCAATAGCTAATTCATCTTCAAGCTCTAAAATTCGCATATCTCTAGCCTTAATAACTACATTCAACTGCGCGATTGTTGCGGATTGTGCCGCTAGTTCTATCAATTCTTTATAAGTTTTCATTAGCCTTTGCTCTCTAGTAGCTCAATATATTTACGCAGTGCTGCTCTAACGCCTTCAGTATGATTTGATGTTGCGTACTGTATAGCCTCACGAATACCATCAGACTTTGCACTAGCTAATTGCTCTTGCATATTATCGTGCGCCCATTGATTAGCGTCTGATTCAATTTTTAAATCAGCGTATTTCTCTGCCCATGCGTCTAACTGTTCACGTAATCTTTGATTTTCAGCTAAAAGATCTACATTGACTTTACTATTGTCTGTTTTAATCATTAACCATTTCCATTTATTTTTTCTACACGCTCAAATGTAACCCTAATTTTTGAAATTTCATCTGAGCAAGTAAATCTCAATGCTTTATTATCATCGTCATTTTCTTCTAGCATCGACATTGCAACAGCGGAAGCTGCGGTTAGTATTTCAGTTTTAAAGTCACTAACGCTTAAGCCGTTTATTTCAGCAAATTGTTTCCAGTCAATCATCGTCTGCACTCCCTATGCAATAACCGTTTTTGATAAGCCATTCGTAAACACTTAATTGACGAGAATCAAAATATTTACGGTGAAGGTTGTACCAGTATTTAGGCAACGGCTTAACTTTGGGTTTTGTGTAGTTATCATAAATAAACTCTGCTATTTCACCCTGACTAAAGCTACGACCTAAAGTAAACACTTGGTTTTTAATTTCATCAATCGCTTTTTGCTTTGCGGTTTCTTTTGGGTTTGGTATTGGTTTAAATTGATTTATGTGACTTAAAAACAACCCGTCAATTTCATTAAACATACAACATACATCATTGCCTTTAACCGCAAGCACTTTTGCTTTTCCTTCATTGTCATGCAAAACCATCTGCCCAACACTAGGTAACCCTTCACCATTCCAATAGTTATTCATCATCTTCCTCCACAACTTCACCAAAAGCTTCACATACATCTTGTAGATATTCTTGTGCAAGATTAGAGAGTAGACTTTCTTTACGTTCATCGGTAAAGGTGTCCCACCCATTAGGTAGCTCATAGTCATCTACATGATCAGCATCCATAAAACCTGTCTTTACAGTTAATCTAATAAATCTTAACATATTACAACTCTCCTTTTTTACTGCTATTCGCTATCTGATCACTAATTTCTTTAGCCCACTTATCCATGTTAAATAATACCTCACTTACAGTATGACCATCTAGCTGACAATACAACATCTTGTTAACTAGGGATTCTATAGTCGGATGAAAAGTGTTATTAGATTTAAAGTTATCCTTTAACTTACCTTTAGTCTTTGTCAACTCAGATAGTACATACCCGTGATTGTCTGCTCTTTGGATGGTGTACTTAGTGTCTCCATCTTTAACTATTTTAATATTCATTATCTTTCTCCTGTTTATTGTTTAAATACGCTCATTCTACCTACCTGTAGATACGCTGACGAAGAGTTCTCCCCATATCTGACGTAACGTACCCCTGATAGATAAGAATGTCTCCTAGCCTCTCCTAGGTAATATGTAGTATCCTCTTACCTTCACTATAACTGTTATTTTTACTATATGCAACTAATTTCAAGTCATACCCATCACAAACGCCTAACTCCCAGTCATATTGCGGATTATACGTAGTTATCTCGTAGACACCATCCTCAAGAGACTCTAATAAGTCAATACTATCACATTCCAAATCTTGAACTAAGTCTTGGATAGTGCCAGTACTTAATCTTTTTAGTAGAGTTAATTTTTTAGTTAGCACTAGACTACCTGTTGCACTAAAATATATACTACTAGTTAATCTGACTATCACTCTAAGTGAATTACTCATAACACTCTGTCCTCTGGTTTGTATATCCTTATACTAGTTCTTGTAATTAAAGGTGTCAAGCTTTAATTAATATAATAGCTATTTATTTCTCTTCTGGTGCGGGTAGCACCTATTCTATTATCTACTAAGATCTTATTATTAAGCTGTACTACCGTTTTACGGAACGTAAAGAATAACTCTAGAGAACATAGTTATAAGATAAAGCTTGCGTTATCTGTAAACTGTGTTAAAATAAAGTCTTTAGCTCTATGCTTAAGTATTAATAAAATAGCATAGTTATATTAAAAGTGTCAAGAGATACTTTATTTTAATATTAATGTTGTATTATATTCAGTTGTCGTGTATTCTTAGTCTCACTGGCTAACAACTAACGAGAATATAAATGACACTTTCACAAGTACACTGGGCAGAGATGTATGACTGGTATCATAACTAATATTAGAGGAGGTTTGTAATGAATGGATATGAAATTGTAAAACTAGATAGTGAAGAGCTTAGAATACTCTTAAAGTTGCTGAAGGGGGAGTCCTTAAATATGGATGAGAGAAGGGAGGTAGCAGACCTAGCAGATTATGTCACAATAGTATTGCGCAGAAGTACACAGTAGTATAATTAATCAATAGGAGAATACAGCATGAAAATATTTTTAATAGTAGTACTTTCTATACTGAATGGCATTGCTTCGTCATCAGTCTTAGGATTAAGTACGAGTGATGGCGTGTTCTGGGTTTATATGATATTCACATCATTAATCATATACACCTTTGTGAGGGGTATTGATGATAAGTAGTACATTGGTCTCATAATTACATTTAAATAGCACACAGGTCTCGTGAGGGGTCTTAAATAGGAGAGATAACATGATATATGGAGTTAAAGTAGAAATGGTTGGAGGGATGATTGGGGACATTTACAAAGAAGCTAGGAATGTGCTTGAACTACTAGATTGTAGTAGAGTTACTTTTACTTTCAATGGTGTCACCTGTAACCTTAACCATAGTAGTCCTCCCTCCCTCACAGATAATCAATGGATAAGAATTTTCGAGGCTTTGAGTAGTAAATTTGACAAGGAGGTAAACTTATATGAAGCATAGATTTAAATTACATGGCACATACCCTAACAGTGATTATGAGGATACTTGGTTTGTAGAGGCTGATGAAATGGATGAGATAATTCAACGCGCAAACGAGATTGCGATAATAAATAAACTGACGAACTGTTGGTCGGAGAGATTAGGTAATGAATAAACATTATAGGAAATATGAAATGACTGATGAGGAGTTAGATCAGTGGGCTTTTCCCCATGTTATGGCTATGACAGGGGAGAACCTACACTCTAAGGTTGAAATAGCAGAAGAATTAGGCTATAGGGATATGCAAATTGATAGGCTAAAGCAATTAGAGGTTTTATGTCAGAAGCTGAGATCAGCACACATAGCTATGAACCTCACCCTAATAACACAGTTAAACCATGATATTGTTTGTCACTTAAGGGAGCGGGATGAGTCAGCTTTCTAACACTACAACTCAAACAAAATGAAACAATATTATGGATTTTAAAGGTGTGATATGAATAAAAAAGATTATGAAGTAAACGAGGTAACAAGGGCGCAGTGTGAACCTTTTATTATTGGTATCCATTATGCCCACAGGTGGTGTTCTATTTCTTACAGGTTTGGTCTTTTTAAGGGTGGGGAATTAGTTGGCGTCTGTACTTTTGGGAGTCCAGCTAGTCCTTTTTTATGTAAAGGTATAGCTGGTGAGACTAACAAATCGAAGGTGATTGAATTAAATAGGCTTTGCTTGTTAAATAACTTAAAGAATGAAGCTAGTCTATTAGTCTCCAGTTCCATTAAACTTTTACCTAAACCTAGAATAATTGTGAGTTACTCGGATTCCGCGCAAAACCATAATGGAGTAGTTTATCAAGCTTGTAATTTTCTTTTTACAGGCACAACAAAAGCAAGAACGGATATGGCGAGCAAGGACGGCAAACATTCTCGCCACAATCAAGGAGATAGTGCCAAGAGACAAGTAAGAAGCGCCAAACATAGGTATGTGTATATACACGCAGGTCATTCAGAAAAAAGGAGACTTACTGAGGCTTTAAATTATCCAGTGCTAAATTATCCACAAAAGGCATTAATTAATAAATAGTAAAACTATAAATAAAGTGTTGACTACCCATAATGCTTATGCAATAATGCACCTACTGAAACAACAGAGAGACATACTATGAATAATGCAGAATTTAAAAACTTAATAGGCAATAGAATATTCTCAGCAACATTTACTAAAGCTAATGGTGATGAGCGTACATATAACGCTAGAGTTGATGTTAAGAAGCACACCAACGGAGGTAGTAACCCAGTGGAGCATAAACCTAACATGGTAACTATCTTTGAGATGGATGCAGGACAATACCGGACGCTTAACTTAGATAAGGTTACTCGTCTTAAGTGTGGTAGTGAAGTATTACTCAGCCTATAGAGGAAAAAAATGTCATACAGTGATGAGATTACAATAGATGAAGCTTGGGACCTATGGGAAAGTGGGGATATTACTGAGAATAATTACTATTATAATATGAGCAGTGAGGAGGCTATGGCTATGGTTAATGTTAAAATGGCTCACCTCCTTACTGAGAAATACCACTATAATGATCAGTACTACCATAGACACCCAAATCGAGAGGTATCTCATTTTAATGATAAAGAGTTCGCTTATGATTGTATGGAAACAGAAGCATTAGAGGACGAGGCTAAAGAATTAGAATACGGACTACTATGGGGGCAC
>Ga0306866_1000356_pt1 | contig 15073 bp, 21 predicted proteins | sample AntRauTorckE5432_FD_190450 | JGI IMG/M metagenome (GOLD analysis project Ga0306866, IMG submission 190450) | Saline lake microbial communities from Rauer Islands, Antarctica - Metagenome Torckler E5 #432 (v2) (version 2) | ecosystem: Environmental > Aquatic > Non-marine Saline and Alkaline >...
CCCGTCATGTCTAGGCGCGGCCCTTGGTGACTGTCGGCTTATAGCCTACCCGCCATTTCCCCAACGCTTGCCGCGCGCAATACCTACCACATCACCCCGCAAAGAGCAACGGGATCCGCCCATCCGGTGATGTTGATTACGCTATGCTGGTGAAGCTGTATGGCCCGGCTACGGGCAGCAAAGGACATGAGCGCAAGTATTCGCCCGCAGAATGCACCGGCGCGCGCAAGGAGTTGGTGACAGGCCAGCCGGTCAAGGAGCTTGTCAGCACGTCACATGTCGAGCGTCAAAACCTGACAATGCGCATGGGGATGCGCCGCTTTACGCGCCTGACCAATGGCTTTTCCAAGAAGCTGGAAAACCACCTGCACATGCTGTCGCTTTACTTTGTGCACTACAACTTTGTGCGGGTGCACAAGTCGCTGCGCATGACGCCTGCGATGGCGGCTGGTGTTTCTGACACGCTTCATGACATGGAGTGGATTGTGGCTTTGATTGATGCCCGTACCCCTGCGCCCAAAAAGCGCGGACCCTACAAAAAGCGTGCTGCGTCTGAATAAACCGGCCTATGTGCCGCCCCAATTTCTTGTTTTTAAGGGTTGTGTGGGCGCAACATATGGCGGTTGCGCTAGACTCTGCGCTCCGAATCACCCAAAAAGAAAACCGCAGAGCGCTCCAACGCTCTGCGGTCTAAGCAAACCCGCCGTTGACTGGCGGTGATTTGTGAATTCACTCTTACCTTTTGGCATAGGGTGGACTCACCGTCAAGCGTCCAGTCAACGGCTCCACGAAAGGAGCCGAATATGGCTACAACGAATGAACTGACTTTTGACGACGCTGTCTAGGTATGGCTGATGCGATGGTCAGGAATGTATCAGCACGACATTGCCGCGCATTTTGGTGTCAACCAAGGTCGCGTCTGTGAAGTGCTGGCAGGTGACCGGCAACCCGGAAGCGAGCAATCCGCGCGCATGGTTGCTTAACGAATGTTCGGGGCGGCTTCGGTCGCCCCGAACATTTTCTGAATTCAAACTGAGACACTACCGCCCATCCACAAAGGCTTACCCCCGGCGATCTCCCAGCCTTTCTCCGTAAGGCTGATATTATGGACCGCGCCACTCGCATTGTCGCGCAACTTCACCCAATCGCAATTTTCTGCCATCCTAAGCCGCGGCGATGTGGTTCCGTGTGGCTCGCCCATCTTGCGCGACAGCCGGGTTAGTGTGAGGTCCATAAGCCCGGTGCGCTGAACCTCGGCGATCTTGGCCAGCATGTCACGCATTTCTGGCGTGTCCGCGCGCTCTTCCAAGCACGGTATATCAAGTGTCGCAGGCATATCCGCTCCATTCGTTTTCCATCAAGTCGCACCGCTCGACGTGATACTCGATCAGCCGGTCTATCTCTTCGGGGCTGGGCATAGGCGCCGGTTCGCGCCAGGCCAAAAGCCAGACGATCAGATACCCGGCCAGCATGGCCGCGACGAACCACGCGCGCCAATCCCAGACCCACTCACGCAACAGGTTCATACGAAGCCCCCTTTCTCCGCCTGCGCTTGCTTTCAGGATTGACCTTTTCCTCAGATTTCAAAGCAGAAAGATCAATCTCTTTGGCAAGGTACTTTTCGCGAAGCCATGACGGGTCGATCCCGGCCAAATGGCACACGAGATAGAAATCCCGGCCGCCGTGGCGAAACCACAGGTCCGCCTCGTATTTCTCGCGCGACGGCTTGCCATGTTTTATGCGAGTGGTTTTTTTGTCGGGCGACAGTGCGTCAGTCAGGTTCCGAATGACAACCGTCTGCCATAGGATCTGTTCGGCTATCATGCGCGCATCTCCTTCGGCAGCTTGCTTTCGATCTCGGCATCGGTCAAATCGTCCAGCGCAACGAGACACGTCCCGTTGCGATAGGTCATGACCGTGCGCTCGCCGTCGATGCGGCCTGTGTAATCGGGGTGCATGTGCCGGTAGACGGCGTCGAGCTTCTGTTCGCGGGTAGGCATTGGGCTTCCTTTCTCTGCTCGTAGGGTGGTGACGGGGCTCGCGCCCCGCCGGTCAGGGTGTCAGCCGATCGCTGATATGGCCCTCGTAGACGGCCACGGGCGCGTAATCGTCGGCATCATCCGGGTCGATCAGCCCCGCGCTCATGAGGTGCGTCAGCGCGGCGTCTGGCGCAGTCCCCGCGTCCACCGCCTTGGTGAACGCCCGCGTCAGCATGTCGGCCGCGCAGGACTGGCCGCTGCGCAGGTAATCCGGGAGCATGAACAGCACAGTGAAGGGGGCGTATGTGCTGCAGGGCGCAGCAGCTGCGGGGCGCATGGCATGCACGATGAAGACCCCATGCCCATCGGGCTCATATCCGCAGACGTGCGGGCCGTCCTCGGCATCGTAGTGGTCCGTCTGCCCGCCCCCGTGGTCAGGCAGTGCCTCAAATATATTTTCAGCAATGCGTAGGACTGCAACGGGCAACCCAAACTGCGTAGAGGCTGGCGTGGGGTCGCTGGAGTGCGTCAGGCATGAGATAAAACAGCCCTGTCCCCCAACGGCGTTTTTGCTGGGCTTCCAATACGATCCGCGAACCAAAGCATCGGCCTTGATATGCGCGGCAACCTCGGCGCGGAGGATTTCGGTGTTTTTCGTAAGTGTCATGGTCGTTCTCCTATCGGTGTGGTTCATTCTAGCCAGCCGTCCGGTGCAGCCAGTCGCCAGCATCCGATCCGACCTTGCGAATGCCCCAAATGTGCTTGTGCTTGAGCGGAATGTCAGCACTGAGCGCGACCTTGGATCGAATGTAGGTTTCGGCTGCACCATACGAATAGTGAAACGAAATGCTCGGGTGGTGCGTCTTAAAACCCTGTGACTCGGGGCCTTCGCATTCTACGATGTGGGTGGGGTTGGTCATAATCTTGTCTCCCGGTTGGTGTTCCCCGGCCACGCGCCGGGGATTGAGGTTACTGCATGCGGGTCGATGCGGCGTGGGTGGCAACCTTGACGGGCGCGGCATACTTGGGCTTTCCAGATCCGTCCAAACCGCATTCGACCAGCAGGCCGCGAACCTTTGCCAAACGAACGGCAGCGGCGCAGGGGCGTTCGGTGTGGTTCATGTCTGTCTCCTTCGGGTTAGCCACGGTGCGCCGTGGCAAGGGTTTCATGGGGAAAGCGGGGCGCAGTCCCGAGATACAGGCGCGCGGCCAGATCCTCGATCATCGTGTAGCGCGTAGGCACGCCCCAATGCCCCGAGGCAGGTGAGCGGCCCGCGATCATGCAGCCGACAAATGTTGTCAGGCGGCCATTCTCATTGCGGTAGCGAGCCTTCGACCAGTTCACGATGCGGAGGTAGCGGTCTGACTTTTCCATCGGTCTCGTCCTTCATGTTCGTCCGTGTAATTGCAGGATGCAATATATTGGCAATGATAGTCAACCCTATAGTTGCAGCAAAATCCAATCAAATCAGGGCGCGTCAAACCAACTGAAAAGTTACGACGCACGAAAAACGTAGATATTTTTTCAAAACGCCTGATTTCAGGCCCCTTGCAACCTTTTGATATTAAATGTCGATTTGAGGCTGGGTTAAGGGTAGGGTTAAGGGTAGGGTTAAGCCCTAGAGTCCAGAAGCCAGAAGCTAGATATGGTGGTGGTGGTGGTAATGCGCGTGCGAGACCACAACACCTTGCGCTGTCGCCGCATCGCAGACTATCGACTGACGCCCCCGATTGTGCTATCTGATTGCCATTGCATCATTGTGCGACTGGACGAGTAGAATGGCCCCCAAGAAACCCACGCCGTCGAAATCAGAACGGACCAAGCACGCCAAGCGATATGCCCCGTCTGGATTGACCTGGGGCCGTGAGCGTTTCTGCCTCGAATACGTGAAAGACCACAACGGAGCCCGATCCGCACGAGACGCCGGATACAACAAGTCAGGGGCCCGAGCGATCGCCCATGAGCTTTTGACGTTCCACGACGTGAGGGGTCGCATCAGCGAACTGGAAGGCGAGATCGCGCAGAAGCTCAGGATCGAACACCACGACGTCCTCAAGCGCCTCTGGGAAACCGCAACCGGCGACGTGAACGACATCGTCCGTGTCGAACGTCGATGCTGCCGTCACTGCTATGGCGAGCAACACGAATACCAGTGGCGCACCGAGCGCGAATACAAGCGCGCCGTCGACCAGTTCCTGAAACACGAGTCTGGCGGCGATGTCCATGTGATGATCGAACTCGGCGAGAAGATCGACGCCGGCGGTCGCATCCCCAACATGCCCGAGAACGCCGGGGGCTATGGGTTCGACGCCAGGCTCGAGCCGCATCCCGATTGCCCCGAGTGCAACGGCGAAGGCGTCGAGACCGTCCAGATATCCGACACCCGCGGCGCAGTCTCGCATCCGCTCTACGATGGCGTGAAGCAGACCAAAGAAGGCATCGAGATCAAGATCGCCGACCGCGCCAAGGCCCTCGAGCACGTCGCCCGGCATCTCAAGTTCTTCAACGACAGCGTGGACCTGAACGTCAGCGAGGAACTGCTGCAGGCCGCGCGGAACATCAATGCCGCTTCACCGCCTCTCGACCCGAAGTATGCGCAGGCCAACCGCCACCGGCTGTTTCCCGAAGACCATGAGGATGGCGACTGATGCGAGGCACGCGGGACCAGATCAACGAGGATTTCTGGCGTTTCCACGAGGCGCATCCCGAGGTCTACGCGTTCTTCGATCGCTTCACGCGCCAACTGCTGCGCGCAGGCTACGCCAACGGCTCGGCCAAGGCCGTATGCGAGCGCCTGAGATGGGAAACCATGTTTGCGCCGTACACGGGGCGGGTGAAGCTCAACAACAACTACACGAGCCGCTATGCGCGCCTCTGGGAGCACAACAACCCGCAGCACAAGGGGTTCTTTCGCCAGCGCGCCCTCAATCCCGTCTCGGCCAACTCTGTGCGCGTGCCGCAGGATGAGCAGCGGCCAGGCTGATGACCGTGCAGGCGCATAAATCCCACCAAGGGGCTTTCCCCGCAGAGATCGAGGCGGCCGCAGACATTGCGCAGCTGCCCGATCCTCTGCCGATCGACTATGTGCCGCGCAACGACACCGAGATGCTGGCCTGCCTCAAAGACCCGTTTTGGCGGCTATGCTCGGGCCAGCTTTACAAGATCATGACCAAGGATGAAGAGCACCAAGAGGGCGCCGTCATACCGTTCAAGCCGAACCTCGTGCAGCGCATGTTCCTCGCAGACCTGCACACGCGGAACGTGATTCTTAAAGCCCGTCAGATGGGGTTTTGTCTGGATTGCGAAACGCGTGTTCTGACCGCCGATTTGCAGTGGGTCCGCATCGACACCCTTCAACCTGGTGACGAGGTCATTGGCGTCGATGAACATGTGCCAGGCGGCCGTGGCGCGGCCCGAAAGATGCGCACGGCAACGGTGCAAGCATGCAAAAAGGTTCGGCGCTACGGATATCGCGTCCAGTTTGCGGATGGCCGGGCAGTCGTTTGCACGGATCAACACCCATGGCTGGCTCGCAGTGGAGTGAAAAGGCAACCGTTCTGGCGGGCAATGGACCGGAAGGCGCCGAACGCAGAGCGCAATCTAACCGTAGGGCATCAGGTGCGCTCTATCTGCGTGCCATGGGAAGCCGGACAGTTCGAAGATGGATGGTTTGGCGGCATGATTGATGGGGAAGGCAGTCTGTCGCTGCCGTCTCGGTCTGGTGCGTCGGTATGCGTGTCGCAGCGCCCCGGACCCGTATGGGATCGCATGGTCTCGTATGCGCAGGACAGGCAGTACCACTATCGCATTGAACACGATGAAGGGCAGCGCGAGTCCAAGCACGGCACAACGCCGGTTCCCAAGCTGGTGTTCAGCCGCACGAATGAATTGTTTCGTCTGATCGGAGAGACACGCCCGACGCGCGGATTGCAGCGCAGCTTCCGGTTTTGGGAGGGCAAGGAAATGCCCGGCAAGAGGAACATGGACAACGCCGCTTGGAACGAGATCGTCTCCATCGAGCCGGTCGGTGAGGTCGACATGATCGCGCTGGAGACCAGCACCGGCACGTTCATCGCCGAGGGGATGGTCAGCCACAACACGACGGTGATCGTGATCTCATTCACCGATCACGCCATCTTCAACGACAACCAGAGGTGCGGGATCATCGCGCAGTCGCTGCCGCATGCGGAATCGTTCTTCCGCGACAAGGCGAAGTTCGCTTACGACAACCTGCCGCAGATCGTGAAAGACCTCTATCCGATCCAGACGAGCAACACGAGCGAGATCCTTTTCAAGAACAACTCGTCGATCCGCGTTGCCACGTCCATGCGGTCAGGCACGATCCACCGCCTGCACGTCTCGGAGATGGGCAAGATCGCCGCCGAGCATCCGGGCAAGGCCGTCGAGATCGTCACCGGTTCGCTGGCCGCAGTACCGGCATCGGGCATCGCCAGCATTGAAAGCACCGCAGAGGGGCAGGAAGGCGAGTTCCACAAGATAGCAACCCGCGCCGAGCGCCGCGCCCTCGATCCGCGCCCGCTTGCGCCGAAGGAAATGAAGTTTCACTTCTTCGCATGGCACGATCTGCCGGAATACCAGACCGATCCGCGCCATGTGCGCATTGCGCCCGAATGGCACGATTACTTCGATCAGGTCGAGATCGAGCGCAACAAGCGCCTGATCCTGCCGCAGCGCGCCTGGTACATCATGACGCTCGAAAACGAGCAGAACGGCGACACCGAAAAGATGTGGCGGGAATACCCGTCGACGCCCGCCGAGTGCTGGCAGCAAAGCACGCAGGGCACATGGTACGCCCCGCAGATCGCTGCAGCGCGCGCGCAAGGCCGCATCTGCCAGATCCCACACGTCAACAACGTCCCTGTGCACACCTTCTGGGACATCGGCGCAGGCGACGGCACGGGTATCTGGGCAATGCAGGACGTCGGCACGCGCCACCGCTTCATTCGCTACTTCGAGGATTGGGCGCAAGGCTACGGGCATTTCGTGCGCCTGCTGCGCGAAACCGGCTGGAACTTCGGGGTGCATTACCTGCCGCACGACGCCAACCACGAGCGCCAGATGGAAAACCGCGTCGCCAGCCCGTTGATGCTGCTGCAGGAGATCGCCCCGGACTGGAATTTCCAGATCGTCCCGCGCGTCGATCACATCACCAACGGCATCCAGATGGTGCGCGACAAGTTCCCCGAAGCCTGGTTCAACGTCGATGGCTCGGGCGCAGACTGCGAAGCCGGGCTGAAACACGTCGAGCTCTACAAGAAGAAATGGAACGCGCGCCTTGGCGTGTTCTCGGACGAACCCGAAAAACTGGATGGACATTCCGAAGCCGCGGACGCGCTGCGCCAGTGGGCGCAAGGCTATGACCCTGCACTGTTCTCAGGTGCGACCCGGCCCAAGCGCCGGCGGCAAGGAGGCGCATTGACCGTATGACCGATTCAGAGCCCATTCTCGACCTCGACCTGCGCCACAAGACGCTGGTGCGCGGCGATATCACCGTGATCTTCACCTGGCTGCTGTCCAACCAGCGCCCGTGCATGGTTCTCGTACCGACGAAGATCATGCCCACGCATGAGCGCACCATGCCCTGCATCGTGCCGCTCGATATCGCCTTCGCATGGGACGAGGTCACAGGCGACGCCGCCGAGACCGCCGCCATGAGCTTTCAGTTCGCCGCCGGTCTCGGGATGAACCCCATGGAGATGCGCAACGTGATCAAGGTCACGTCCGTCGTGCGCGATTGCCTCGGCGACCTGCTGCGCATGCCGATGTTCCCCGCAGATCAGCGGGAAGTCGTCGCCGACGTGCTGATCACCGACACGGACACAGGCAAAACGACCGAAGCGGAGGCCGTGGACCATGTTTGAAACCGAAGATCAGCCCGAGAACCGCAATCACATCACGTCCAGGCGGAAGCGCAATGCCGATCCGCTCGACCGCATGGATTTCGGCGGCGGCATTGACGAGAAGCGCGTCCAGCGCCTCGGGAAGTCCAAGGATCTCGACAGCCCGCGCGCCCGCGATCTCTTCACCAATTTCATGGGGCATTACCGGCGCGAGATCGAGCGCCAGGGCGAGAACCGCAACGAAATGGGGCTCGACGAGGATTTCTACGACGGCGACCAGTGGGACGCGGAAGACAAGGCGACGCTCGAGGCCCGCGGCCAGCACCCTCTGGTCTACAACGTCATCTCGACCACTGTGAACTGGATGCTGGGCACCGAAAAGCGGGGCCGCACGGATTACAAGATCCTGCCCCGGCGCGAGGAAGGCGGCAAAGCAGCCGAGCGCAAGAGCCAGCTTCTCAAGTACCTGTCCGACGTCAACAAGTCAGAGTTCCATGTCAGCCGCGCGTTCAAGGATACCGTAATCCCCGGGCTTGGCTGGATCGAGTCCGGCATCCAGGAGGATGACGAGGGCGAAGCGATCTATGACCGCTACGAAACATGGCGGAACATGATCTATGACAGCATGGCGACCGAGATGGACCTGTCCGATGGCCGGTATCTTTTTCGGACCAAATGGGTCGATGTCGATATCGCCAAGACCATGTTTCCCGAGCGCAAGGCAGTCATTGACCGATCGGCCAGCACGGCGCTGACCTATACCGCCAGCCTCGACGGCGCCGGGGATGAGCAGATGGACGCCGCCGAAGAAGAATGGAGCCACACCAACGTCCATGGCGGCTATGACGGGCATATCTCGGAGCGCGCGCGTGTCCGCTTGATCGAGGGCTGGGTGCGCATCCCGACCGAAGAGCGGTTCATGCGCGGCGGGCAATTCGGCGGTGAGATATTCGACCCGCGCAGCCGCGGCCACCGCGCCGAGATCGAGCGCAACCGCGCATCGGTGCTGACCAAGGTGCGCATGCGCATGCATGTGGTCATCATGGCCGAGGATGGCTTGCTCTACATGGCAAAGAGCCCATACCGCCACAACCAGTTCCCGTTCACGCCGATCTGGTGCTACCGCCGCGGCAAGAACAACCTGCCATATGGCGTGGTGCGCGCGATGCGCGGGCCGCAGGAGGATATTAACAAGCGCGCGTCCAAGGCCCTGCATATCCTGTCCAGCAACAAGACCGTGATGGACAAGGGCGCCGTCGACGATCTCGACGAGTTCCAGGAAGAGATCGCCCGCGCCGACGCGACCATCGTGAAGAATCCGGGCAAGTATCTGGAGTTCAATGTCGACCGCGAGCTTGCCCCCGCGCATCTTGACCTCATGAGCCGGTCGATCGAGATGATCCAGCAGCTATCCGGGATCACCGACGAGAACCTTGGCCGCACCACCAACGCCACCTCGGGCAAGGCAATCATCGCGCGTCAGGATCAGGGTTCGCTGGCCACCGCGTCGATCTTCGACAACCTGCGGCTCGCCCGGCAGACGCACGGGGCCAAGATGCTGTCTCTCGTCGAGCAGTTCATGTCGGAGGAACGCCAGTTCCGCATCACCAACATGCGCGGCAACCCGGAGTTTCCCAAGGTCAACGAGATGGACCCGGAGACCGGCGCCATCCTGCCCGAAAGCGATATCGTCAGAACCAAGGCCGACTTCATCATCAGTGAGGAAGACTGGAAGGCCACCATGCGCCAATCGCAGGTCGACCAGCTGATCGAGTTCATGACGCAACTCGGGTCAGTGAGCCCGGAACTGGTCATGTCGTTGCTCGATCTCGTCGTCGAAGTGATGGACCTGCCGCAGCAGGAAGAACTGGTGAAGCGAATCCGCAAGATCACCGGGCAGGAAGACCCCGACGCCGATCCGAACAACCCCGACGAGGAAACCATCAAGCGGAACCAGCAGAAAGAGGCCGAGGCCGAGATGCAAGGCCGCCTTGCCAATGCCGAGGTCGAGACCAAGGAGGCCGAGGCGAAGAAGAAGGCTGCCGAAGCCGAAAAGACCGGGGCCGAGGGCGCCAAGGTCATCGCCAACATTCGCGAGATCCTTTCGAAAGTCGCCGGTCAGAACGTCGAGACGCAGATCAAGGCGATGGAGGCCGCCGCACAGATCCTCGGTTCGCCCGCGCTCAACAGCGTGGCCGACAGCGTGCTGGACGAGTCCGGGTATCAGCCCGGGCCCGCCGGGCAGGGACAAGGCGCCCCGATGTCCCAACCGCCTCAACCCGCGCCGCAGCCGGCACCGCAGCAGATGCAGCCGCCTGCCCCGCAACCCGCCGACCCGATGGGCACCTACTAGCCCCGGACCACCAACCCAACTTGTCGCATGATGTGAAAGGATACGACCATGGGATTTACGCCAGCCCCGAAGATCGCCACCGCGAGCAAAGCCGCCGCCACGGGGATCTCCATGTCTCTCAGTGAAGGCAGCAAGACGCGGCTGGCAGTCGTGCGCCTCACGTTCAACGCAGAAGCGCAGAACCGCCTGTTCGGACGCGCCATCAACCCCGAGACGGACCGCATGGAGCTTCTCATCGGTCGCGGGCAGGACGAGGGCCGCGCACAGATCCGCCTCTGCGCAGAAGGCGACAACGTGATCAAGCGCGGGATCAAGGGCTCCGTCAGCGTGCGCGTCGGGCGATGGGATCTTCTGCCCGAGGGGAAATACCCCGGCAGCGCGTGCAGGGAGATCGGCGACCCGGAGAAGCAGGGCGACCAAATCGCCGTTCTTCTCATGCTGCCCGATTGGGCCAGCCCGATGAAGCGGCAGATCGCGGCCAAGCACGGCATGAGCGCCAAGCGCCATTCGGCGGAAGGTGGCGCGAAATGAGCGACCACGACGACAAGATCGTGAGCCTGACCGGCGATCCGGTGCACTTCAATGCGCCGGAGGGGCAACTGTTCTCCCCCTCGGATGTCATGGAGGGCACCATGGCATCCGAACCCGTCGAGCTTCTGACGATCGCGCGCCGGCACGACGGGTCTATGATCGTGCATGGCACGCACAACATCGCTGCGGCAAACGGCGGGTACATCGTCGAGGAAGGGGCGAAAGACCCCCGGTGCTATCCCGACCGTCGGCACGCTTTCACCGACGCGACGGACCTGCTGGAAGCCCTGCCCGAGATCCTTGGGCTGGATGGGCTGGCCGTTCAGGTGCGGCGCCTGGCTTATCCCGCCGAGTGAACTTCCGTTGACGTGTTTTCTCGCGGCCTAGACGACCTCTGACCAACGAAAGGAGCCAACACCATGGCAAACGACAAAGACGACGATCTCGAACTTCTCACCGACGAAGAGCGCGCGGCGCTTGAGGCTGACGAAGGCGAGGAAATCGACGGCAGCGCATCGCTGACCGGCGAAGACACCCAGCAATGGGTCGACAATGGCTGGGCGCGCGAGCATGCGCACAAGGATGACTCTGCCGAAGACGTCGAGGCGCAGGCCGCGTCCGGTGACGAAAGCGACGAGGATGGTTCCGACGAGGACGCTGAAGGCGCGGACGCCGCCGCCGAGGATGATCCTGAGCCGGAAAAGGCCGCCGAGCCTGACGCCGCTGCGCCGCAGCCGCGCGATCCCAAGCAGGTGCAGACGCCGCAGCACGACGCGCAGATGAAAGACCTGCGCGACAAGCGCACCGACCTGTTCCAGAAGTTCAACGATGGCGAGATCGACGAGCAGGAGTTTGCGGAGCAGGAAGGCGAGATCCAGACGCAGGCCGAGTCCATCATCGAGGAACGCGCGACCTACCGCCAGCGCGTCGCCGCCGAAGAAACGCAATGGGACAATGCCGTCGCGAGCTACTTCAAGGCGTTCCCCGACCTCAAGGCCGACCAGGCGGTGATGTCGGCCCTCGACGCCGAGGTGAAAGACGTCACCAGCAACCCGGCCTACTCCAAGCTCAGTTTCGAGCAACAGCTTTCCCTGGCGCATCGCCGGCTTGAAGCTACCGCCGAAGACCTTGGTCTGTCCAACGTGCCGCCCAGCAAGAAGGCGGCGAAGAAAGACCCCGCGCCGCAGCAGAAGAAGGCCGCGAAGAAGGAAGAGGACGGCAAGGAGCTTCATACACCGCCGCAGACCCTCGCCCGCGTGCCGGCGTCCAAGGTCAGCGACGAGGGGGACAGCAAGTTCGCATATCTGCAGCGCATGATGAACGACCGAAACGCGCATCCCGACGATATCGAGGCCGAGATCGCCAAGTTGTCGGACGCTGAGCGGGACGAGTTCTCTTCGGCGAACCTCTGACCCTCAAGCCCCTGCCATAAGGACACGCCCGCATGCTGGTTTTGAAGTTGAAGAAGAGTGACGTGGTGCGCATCGGCGACATAACCTTGGAAATCAAGGACGCCGGCGCCGGGCGTGTCCGCATCGCCTTCGGGGCCCCGGATCATGTGTCGATCCGCAATGAACCCGGTGATCCAGAAGAGATCGACGCGTGCGGCGATGACCCACCCCGCGCGGTGATAATCGGGCCGGCAGACTAGGGGGCGCAAAGCCCCCTTTTTTTCGGACACAACATATGGTATGCACGACGCACGCTAGGCGCATGATGTGCTTATGGAGGTCTCAAACCCGCATGAGGAATCGTTATGCCCCAAACCATCATCCCCTTTGGCGACGTCAAGGCCCAGAAGAAATGGTCCTCGAATCTCGCCGTCGACTCCGTCAAAAAGAGCTACTTTTCCAAGAAGTTCATTGGCAAGGGCGAAAACAACGTCATCGAACAGAAGACGGATCTCGAAACCGAGCAGGGCGAGCGCATCAGCTTCGACCTGTCCGTGCAGCTGCGCGGCAAGCCGACCAGCGGTGACAACCGCGTGAAAGGCAAGGAAGAGAGCCTCAAGTACTACACCGACGAGGTCATCATCGACCAGCTGCGGCACTCGGTCTCCGCCGGTGGCCGGATGACGCGCAAGCGCACCGCGCACGACATGCGCACCACGGGCCGCAACCGTCTCGGCGATTACTGGTCGAAATACATGGACGAGCTGATGTTCATCTATCTGTCCGGCGTCCGCGGCATCAACCAGGAGTTCATCGAGGACACCGACTATGCCGGCCACGCAGGCAACGCCCTGCAGACACCCGATGCGCAGCACATGATTTACGGCGGCTCGGCCGTGTCGAAAGCGACGATCACCAATTCGGACAAGATGAGCCGGAAGCTGATCGAGCGCGCCGTCACCAAGGCCCGCATGATGCGCGCCACCGACCCCGATACCGCCAACATGATGCCGGTCAGTGTCGAGGGCGAGGATCGCTACGTCACGGTCATGTCTCCCAACCAAGAGCAGGACATGCGCACCGAGGAAGGGTCGGGCTGGCTCGAGATCCAGAAGGCCGCCGCTGCGGCCGAGGGTCGCAACAACCCGATCTTCAAGGGTGGTCTCGGGATGATCAACAACGTGATCCTGCACAGCCACGAGCGCGTGATCCGCTTCGACGACTACGGGACCGGCAGCGACCTTCCCGCCGCACGTGGGCTTTTCATGGGTCGCCAAGCGGCCGTCTGCGCCTACGGCACGACCGCAGGCCAGCGGTACATGTGGAAGGAAGAGGTCGACGATTACGACAACACGCCGAGCATCGCCTGCGGTACGATTGTCGGCCTGAAGAAGACCCGGTTCAACGGGCGCGACTTCGGGGTGATGGCGATCGACACCTACGCCAAGCCCGAGAACTAAAGACCGACGCGGGCGCCTCCGGGCGCCCGTGCCGCCCCTGACGTCAGCCTGAAACAAAGGATAGACCCATGCTGAAACAGAACGACTTCGCATATGGTCGCGCCAATCAACCCGTGGGCTATTCCTCGGGCCTCGTCTGCGCCGCCATTCTGACCTACGACTTCCCTGTCGACTTCACCAGCGCGGATGACGTGCTCGAAATCGGCTTCGTGCCGGGCGGGGCCCAGATCGTCGGCGCCACGCTGATCGGCGAAGGTCTCGGGGCCATCACCGCAGATATTGGCGTGCTCGACGGCGAAGCGGGGTCCACCGATTCCGGCCGCGCGCTGACCACCGATCTGATCTTCGATGGCGTGTCCGTCAACGACAACGAGGCCCCTGCCACCGTACTGGACTGCCTCGCCGTCGGGCGCACCAACGACCACCGCGGGCTGGGCGTGACCCTGAGCGGCAATGTGACCGTCGGTTCCGGCAAGAAACTGACCGTCGTCCTTCATTACGTCCACTGATCTCGGACGCGATCTGGCCGTCCCTCGCGGGGCGGCCTTTCCCCATTCCAGGAGTCCAGCAAGATGCTGATCATCTCGAAAATCGAGCGCGTCGGCGGTACCCGCGTCAGCCTTGACGGCGCCGAATACCTCTTCGAAGAGCGCGAGGCCGGCGGCCCGCATATCTGCGACGTCGAGAACGACGCGCACGCGAAGCGCCTTCTGTCCATCCCCGAGGGGTTTGCCGCGGCTGATGGCTCATTCCCCATGCGCGCCGTCGCGGCTGATGCCGAAACCACGTTTCTGGCGACGCCGGTTGATGAACCGCAGCCCGACGACACCGCGCCCGAAGGCGATGGGATCGAATCCGTGGACGATGAAAGCGACGACGTTCAGGACACAGCGCCCGAGGATGACGGGCTCGACGATTACGACGAGGGCTCGCTTGCACAGGCATACCGCGACGAGTTCATGCAGAAGCCGCACCACAAGATGAAGAGCGACCGCATCATCCGCGAGATCCGTGAGGCCCGCGCCGCGCGGGCCAACTGAGGGACGGCGCCATGCCGGCCCTGATCGCAAAGGACGTGCTCGAGCGCGCGCAGACCTTTCTGCAAGACCCCGACGCCGTGCGGTGGCCGATTCTCGAACTGGCCACCGCGCTCAATGACGCGCTCTTGGAAATCTGCCTGGTCAAGCCATCCGCCTGCGCGGAGACGGTCATCCTCAACCTGCAGCCCGGCACTTTGCAGAAGCTCGAGGCCGATCAGGCGCAGTTCCTGCGCGCCGTTTGCAACATCACCAGCGCGGCAGAGGCGCCGCGCGCCGCCGGCCCGGCCATCACACCGATCGAGCGCGACGCCTTGGACAACCAAATCCCCGGCTGGCACGCCGCCGCCACCTACCCGCGCACGTCGCTGGTGCAGCACGTCATCACCGACCCGATGAATCCGACCGACTTCTACGTGTTCCCGGGCAATGACGGCACCGGGCGCATGGAGGCCATGGT
>Ga0306866_1000360_pt1 | contig 14810 bp, 20 predicted proteins | sample AntRauTorckE5432_FD_190450 | JGI IMG/M metagenome (GOLD analysis project Ga0306866, IMG submission 190450) | Saline lake microbial communities from Rauer Islands, Antarctica - Metagenome Torckler E5 #432 (v2) (version 2) | ecosystem: Environmental > Aquatic > Non-marine Saline and Alkaline >...
TACAATAGAGACACCTCTAGAGTTTTTTATCTCTGCACTTCTCTCATCTCTCGTTGTCGCGTAGTCCGCGGTGAATTAAATTTAATACGGCAGTGACCCCGAGAAAGAGTGTTACTTACTTTCATCATTATAAAAAACAAAACTGATGTAAAAGGAAAATGTGGCGTGTGCATTCGTATTTTCCCTGATCCTAGTTGTTTTTAATTCTGAATGTTTTGATAATGTCTTCAATGATAGGTACGTCATTCAGAACTGAAATGACAATTCCAGCCAAAATTGTGGTACCAATTACAATGCTAACACCATAAACTAGACCCCTTAATATTACGAATTTGAACGAGGTTTGCCTTTCGATGTTTACATTGAGTCGGTCGACACTACCATTGAGTTTTTTGATTAGATCTTCATCCATATTTGTAGTATACCATTAGGATTTTGCCACATAACCATAATTACTAGAGTGTTGGTAATAGTTTTTGATGTGAATATACATCATTTCTCATTATTCAAGCCTTCCACCATAAGAATATTTCTTGTTCCTTGATTCGTAGGCTCATAAGGAAACAATGTTGCGTAGTCAGTGGAGAATGTATTTACTTCTATGGCTTATGATTCAATTTCTGCCTTCATTTTGCCTAGTAATTCATTCCACTTAGTTGCCATTTTATTTTTTACTTCGTCTGTTTTCTCTTCCGCATCTCCTTTTACATCTTCGTATTCTTCTTTCAATCTAGCAATTGACTCACTGTACTTTTCTTTTGAAGAGTCTTTTAACTCATCATATTTAGAAGTTGTCTGTCCTATAAGTTCATCTAATTTTTCTCCTGGTGTTTTATCTTGATTCATATTTTTATTATATATATTTATTAATAATTTTTACCCTAAACTAAGGCGACTTCGACTATAAACTCAATTTTAACATAATTTATATTTTTTCGAAAATTATTGTTTTTCTTTTATACTGGCTATTACGTATACGCTATTTTTGTAGACCGACAAATATCAGTGAAAATATGCTTCTATACTCAAAATAGGTTATAACTTCGTCCTATCACTGGAGTGGATAGATCGACAATCCGTAAGACATTTGTCCTACGGCTATATTATCTTCTTACCAAACAGCTTAAAAAAACTTTGTATTATCATTATTTTTTTAATTTCTTTGCAGTGATTGAACACGATAAAGCAAAACCAATTTTTTCACTTAGAAATCTTTGAACAGATTTAGGAATTAAACGTCCAAGATTCAGGCTACGAACTGGCCAAGCATTCCATTCATTATAATTATAATTAGAATAAATACTAACATCCCCAAACCCCGAGCCCTTAAAAAGTTTTTTAAAACCTCTCCTTGAATAAAATTTCGTATGAGGATTACCTTCTTCATGAGCGCCGTCAGAGTATCTACTAGTAAGTGCAAGTGGACTGAAGTTATATTTAAAAAACCTTCCAAAAAGAATACCCCTGAGAAAGATTATTCCGAACCAATAGTACCATCCTCTGTGGTACATCCATGTATACGTAGTACCACCAGGCTTTAGTACTCTATAAATTTCTTGGGTAGCCTTATTGGTATTTGGCATGTGCATTAAACAACCGTGTGCACAAACAAAGTCAAAGTGGTTGTTAGGAAATTGTAAATCTTGAGCATCCACCTGAAGAATTGTTCCTTGAAGACTTCTCAGTGAAAAATTTCTCTTAGTTGACTCTACGGCATACTCTGTTAAGTCTATGCCAGTTACATCTGCACCGAACTGTGCAAAGGTAATAGCAGAGAAACCGGTTCCTGTAGCAATATCTAATACTTTTTTCCCTCTTAAACTCTCATAGTCTATATATTTCGAAAACACTGGCTTGCCTGATTCTTGAGTACTCTCACCACTATGTTTCTTATATCTTTTTTCAGCCTCATCAAAATATTCAATCGAAAGATCTTTAGCTTCTCCTACTTTACCAACACCAACACCTTTGTTGTAAGTAAAGGGGTTTTTATTCCACCAAATCTCTACCTCTTTAGTCTTTCTGCTGTCCATAAGTTTATAAACAGTAGTGTATCATATTTTTGTTTAGTGAATAGAAACTCCGGTACCATGGACAGTTTTTAAATTTAGTGATAATCTCACTTATACCTGCATTAAATCAATATGCCCCAATTGTACCCAAAAACCAAAAGAGTCTCCGACGTAATTGTTTCTAGTCTATTAATAATAGTCTTATCGCCTTTAATGATACTTTTTTCTTGTTTACTTTTTACTGAGCATGTCTTAAGGGGTAGAATATTTAGTCCTCTTTTTTATAAAAAAGATAGAATTTCTCAAGGAAAAATATTTACGCTATATAAATTTAATATTTTTAAACAAGAAATTTTAGACGATATGAGAAATAATAATGAGTTTATTCACACAAAAGATTTAGAAAATAATGGTGGTCTAATATTTATTGGTAAAATATTAAAACAAATATATTTAGATGAATCCCCTCAACTATTTAGTATACTATATGGAAAAATAAGCCTGGTTGGACCTAGGCCTCTAAATACTGAGGTATTTGAGAAAATTTCAGAGAATGAAAAAGTTGCAAGAATCAATCTCAAGGCAGGTATAACTGGCAATTTTCAGTCATTCAAAAACTGTAAGGGAAAAACTGCCAAAGAACTTGATCTGGAATATTATAACTACTTTCTAAAAAACATAAATTCTCCCATAAAAATCTTTTTATTTGATCTCAAAATAATATTAAGAACTATAAAAGTAATCTTAAGAGCAAAAGGAGTCTAATTTGAATGTAATCCCCGCCCGATTTCCTCATGAATCTTTAATAAGAGCTCAAAAACCCATCTCTCCCATTTCCGACTTTGGCACAAGAACCTTTCCACCAGCAGGACCTGCCCCAGATTAATACCCACGTTATTAGATTTTGTATAATAAATATTTATTTAAAATTGTAATAATAGATAGATTAAGTTCTGACATAAAGTTCGAACCTTGGTATACTTTTTGTATGAAAAATATATTAAATAATGTCAAACTTTTAATCTTAGGAGCTGGTCTTATTGCTGTCTGGCGAGGAATTTGGGGACTATTTGATTTATATCTTTTTCCGAATAACCCTCTTTTGAGTTTTTCTCTTTCAATAATTATTGGATTATTCATTTTATACTTTCAAGATCATAAACTAAACGAGCTTGTATAAATTTAAAAATCGCTCTTTAGTAAGTGGCGATTTCTAGTGTGATTATTTTTTTGTGAAGAATCCTTTTTTTGGTGGCTCTGATAGCATATCCATCCATCCTTTCATATCCTCTTCACTAAAATTAGTATACATTAAAATTTGATTATATTTAAAATAAGAGAAAACAAACAAAAAACAACCCGTTTCCAAGTTGTTTTTGCTCTTAAGAATTAAATTTTATAAGATTAACGAATCAGCATAACTCCACTATGTGGCGAAATATTAATCGCACGTGCAAAAGCTTCAGCAACACTGTTGGCATTAACTGCAACAGCTATTCCTGAGGAATTTACATACAAATACTGACCGCTCGAAACTGACCCGGTGTATACCACTACAGGATTACTACCATTATGCAAAACAACACCACTATGTAATCCGATATTTGGAGCAATTAAAAGAGCTTCAGAACTTGAATTAGCAGTGACACTCCTTAAATTACCTGAACTGTCTACAAAGTCATATGTTGCAGCATTAAGAACACCCGAAACACTAAAGGCTAAAGCAATTACAGTAAACAAGCTTGCTGTAAAAATAGAATACATTTTATTATTCATATTATTATTCATAATATTTATTATTAATTTATTAGGGAGCAAAATTATCTTTTACACTTAAACAAAATCATTAAATGATTTTTATACTAAGGTTTAAATTTAAGGTCAAAAAAAGGAAGTAAATTACCAAATCTGACTTAAAGGGAGTAATTAGCTATTCTTTTTGCGCTGATTCAGATAGCTTTGCTTCATTTAAACGATGCCTTAGATTTAACAAAAAATCAAGGGTTGACTCTAATAGAACACACTTGTCTAGTAACTCCTAATTTTTAATGGCGCTGTAAATTAGGTAGATAAATAAAAAATATCTGATATATTATATTCATGAAAAATATAGAAACTAGAACAATAGTAGTTGCGCTAGTAATAATTATCGGGATTATTTGGATTATTGTTAAACCAAATAATGTCGATGGGCCAATAATTACAGAAGTAGAGAACCAAGAAACTCAAGAGGTTTCTAAAGAATCGACTATTGTTGAAAATAATGGAAAAGAGAACGCGGGATGGAACACTTATACAAATGTCGAATGGAAATATTCTTTTGAATATCCAAATGACTACACTCTTACAGAAGATCCTACAGGATATAAAGTCAAAATAACTCCGACCGAAGGATATCCTGCCGGTGAAGAATTTTTTGCAGTAACAGTTATTCAATATCCAGAAGTTGAAGAAAAAAGCATGATACCTGGTTCCCTTTTCTACGTAGCTAATTTTCCAAATGGTAAAATTGCATGGTTTAAAGACAATAGAGTTTTTGACTACGAAGCAAATACTCTAATTGAAATGAGTGACGTAACTTTTGGATTAACAAACACTCCATCTATTGAAGTTAGGGAGACTAGTATTAATCCAGAACGAGGAGAATACAGAAGTTTAGTATATGTTCTTAGAGACCCCGCCATTTACAGAGTCATTAACGATCTCTCTGCGGAAGAAAGTCATGGGGAAATTTTGCAAAAAATTAAGGCCTCTTTTACAGTTATTGAGTAATTCTGAGCATATTCATCTTGACTTTTACAACTAGATATGCTAATCTATTTAAGTCAAATGATTACTAAAGAAGAACTGATTTAAGTTTCGCCTTTATATTTGTTTGAAGCTTATTAATAAATTAGTTCAAAAAAAGATGCAAAAAGGAAAAATCGCTCGAATTATGGACAAAGGATACGGATTCATCGCCATTGATGGTGAGGAAAAAGATCTTTTCTTCCATTCAAACGAACTTCAAGATGCTAACTTCGATGACCTTAAAGAAGGTGACGAAGTTGAATTTGAAGTAGTTGAAGGTCAAAAAGGACCAAATGCAACAAATGTTAAGCTAGTAGCTGGAGAATAATCTCAGACTTAAGTTTAATTAAACAAAAAAGCCCCGCTTAGCGGGGCTTTTTTGTTTACTCATCGTGATCATCTTCATGTAATTCGGCCTCAACATGCCCATGACTATCTAAACCTTGTTCTTCAAGCTGATGTTTAAAAAATGTATTAACCGAAAGAATTAAAGCAATTCCAAGCAGTGCCCAAAATACGAAATTAAGATACTTTTTTTCTTGATGGGAATGCTTAATTGAATCTGGAATTAAATCAATTACTAAAATATAAATAAATGCTCCTGCTGCTAAACCAATAAGTGGACCTACCAAATTTTCGAAAGAAGATAAATAAAATCCCCCCAACGCTCCTATTAAAATAGTGCTTGAAGCCCAAAAATTTCTTTTTAAAGCTTCTTTTGTGGTATATCCAGCATTCTTTAAAACAAAGAACTCCGATATTTCTTGAACAAATTCATGCGCTAAAATACCAAAAGCTGCCATAAATCCAAGTCTAATATCTATAACAAAGACCGGGGCCAACAAAATACCATCAGCTATATTATGAAAAGCATCACCAATTAAAACCTTATTTGCTCCCCTCTTACTCTTATCGTCAACACATTTACTATCATCGTGATGGCAGTGAGATTCTGGATAAAGCCTCTCAAATAAATAAAATACCAAGAATCCAACAATGATAGCCACTAAAACTAGTGCATTATTTAAACCAAATTCAAAAGCCTCCAAAACTAAATCGTAAGAGACTATTAAAAATACTCCTGCAGAAAAAGCTAGTAAGTATTTGATATTCTTTTGGGTCCAATTATTTAACTTCTTTGTAATAAATATAACGCCTGACAGTGATGCCAGCATTATTACAAGTGTAGATAGTATTAAATAAAATAATTCCATAACTTAATTGCTTAGAAAGGAATATCCTCTGGATTGATTTCATCTTTAGGATATTCTATTGGACTTCCTGATGCTACTGGTGCTGAGGCAGGCGCAGAACTTGCAGTTGCTGGTGCACTATTTCCTCCCCCATTTTCTGAAGGCTTCCAATTATTAACTTGCGTATACCATTTCCCAGCCCTAGAAACCTTAATATCTAAATTGATCCACTCTTCTTTCTTTCCAGAAAGCCAAGCAATTAATTCTTCTCTTTTCATAGAGATACTTCCCTTAACAAAATCAGGAGCTCCCTCTCTTGGAGCCTTAATTATAAGCCCATCAACAAATTCCACGTCACCATTACCATTATTCGCATTTTCGTCAGCCATTTAATATATATTATTTAATTTCTAATTATTTCAATAGTTTAACACTTTTCAAGCTTTTGTTATACTTGATTGATGCCTAAAAATAACCAAATTATTGCCCTATCATGCTCACCTTCAAGAGGAAGAAACTCCGACACAATGTTAGACCACTTTATAAAAGGAATTAATGAGGTGGAAGGAATTGAAGTAGAGAAAATATATTTAAACGATATTCCTTTTGATTATTATTGTTACGAAAATGGTAGTCAACCAGGAGATAACGAGCAAGAATTTAATGATTTGGCCAGAAAAATCAAAGAAGCCGACGCCTTGATTATTTCTACTCCTACTTATAATTTCTCTGTCCCGGCAAAACTAAAAAACTTTATCGATCGAATTCGATTTATTGCATTAGACTTATCGAAGAAAAATAAACTAGGTCAACCTGTTGGATTACTAGGACACTTACGAACATATTTTATTGTTTCTGGAGGAACTCCATCTTGGGCTCAAAAAATGCTCTTCTTTGGGTTCCCTCCTTTTTGGCTAAGATCTGTTTTTCTATATTATGGAGCAAATTGTATTGGAGCTTACTATAGCGGAGACGTTAAAACATTTGAAAATGTTAAGATATTAAACAAATGTCGCAAAAAAGGATCTGCATATGCTAAAAAAGTCTCAAAAGGAAAATGTAACAGTCTTCTTGAAAAAATCTTCTGGAGACCACCTCAAAAAGATTAGAAGATTAGACGTACAAAATATTGTATAATTACTACTTATTATGGAAAATACCTTATCTAATAAATTGAATAAAGCAAATAAAAAAATTTTAATAATACTAATTTTAATCGTATTAATACTGCTTGGTATTGCTGGGTATTTTTATTATAAACTAGGCCAACTAGATCAAGAAAATGACTTTCATAAAAATAAAATATCTGACTTAGAAAGCTCTTTACAAGATACAAGAGGTCAATTATCTGATTCTGAAAAAAATACTGAGATATTATTTGAAAAATTAATTTTAGAACAAGAAAAAAACGATGAGTTTGAAGGTCAAATAAATACTCTTGGAAGCACGGTTGGTGATTTAGAAAAATTAAGTAAAACAGATAAAGAGCTACTACAAAAATACTCTAAGATATTCTTCCTAAATGAGCACTATGTTCCACCAAGAGTTACAAGCATAAAAGACGCTTATGTTTACGATCCTGAAAAGAATTTACAAATACACAAAGATGTCTGGCCTTTTCTTGAAGACTTATTGAAAGAAGCTTCTGGCGATGGAATTGATTTACAAATAGTTTCTGCATATAGATCTTTTGGAACGCAAGCCTCTTTAAAAAACAATTACGTTGTAACTTACGGAGCCGGTACTGCGAACCAATTCTCTGCTGATCAAGGGTATTCGGAGCATCAATTAGGAACAACTATTGATTTTACAACATCTGAACTCGGTGCAGGTTTTACAAAATTCAGTCAAACGGAAGCCTATCAATGGCTTTTAGATAATGCTTATAAATATGGATTTGTACTTTCTTATCCTGAAGGAAATACTTATTATAGTTTTGAGCCATGGCACTGGAGGTTCGTTAGTAAAGATCTTGCTCGAAAACTACATAACAATGACGAAAATTTCTATGACTGGAATCAAAGAGACATTGATGAATACCTAATTGATTTTTTTGATTAATATAATAAATAAATGATCTCTAGATTAGCAAAAATTAAACTATTCTTTAAAAAATATGAAAAGTCTTTAATGCCCGTTTTTCTATTGGGAGGTTTTATTGTTGATACAATAACCCTAAATAGAGTTGATCAGTGGTTCGATAATATGGTTTTGTTATTCTATATAGTTTTAGCTGGAGTTACGATACTTTTAATTCATGCCAACCCTAAAGTAAGCCTATTTACAAAGTACCAAACTTTTCTACCCTTTGTTCTGCAATATGCATTCGGAGGTTTGTTTAGTGGACTATTAATTTTCTATTTTAGAAGTGGATCGATATTAACCAGTTTCCCTTTCATTTTGATTCTCATCGGTTTATTTATTGGAAACGAATTCTTCAAAGAAAAATATGAAAGAATGATTTTTCGAGTTAGTGTATTTTTTATAGCAATCCTTTCTTATTCTATTTTAATAGTCCCTGTTATTTTTGGAAGAATAAATGTCTTCATGTTCCTTATTGGTGTAGCAATCGGCGCAATAGTAATACAAATATTTATTCTTTTATTAAAGAGAACTTCTTTGGAAGAAGTAAAGCCCATATACATAAGTATTATAGGAACTTTAATTATTTTTAATCTTCTTTACTTCACTAACATTATTCCACCAATCCCCCTTTCACTAAAAGATGGTGGTGCATTTTATAGCTTGGAAAGAGTAGGGCAAGATAAATACGTAGTTCAAACAGAAAAAATACCATGGTATAGATTCTTATTTTTTGAAAGCTATAGCAAGGACTTAAACTTATCACTAAATCAGCCAGTATATGCCTTTAGTGCAGTTTTCGCTCCAACAAAATTAACAGGAACTATTTACCACGAATGGCTGTTCTTTGATGAGACAAAAAAAAGATGGGTTCCAACAGACAGAATACCTATTTCAATTACAGGAGGACGTGATGATGGTTTCAGAGGATATTCAACAAAAAGCTCACTGTCACCAGGGTTATGGAGAGTCGACATAGAGACTAAAAGTAAACAGGTTATAGGGCGTTTGCAATTTAATATTGATTATAATGTCTCAAATCGGGACGAATTAATTACCAAAACCTACTAAATTAGTTATAATTACCTGCACATGAACATAAACAAAATTTCACTTCTATTAATCATTCTAATTCTACCAATTATGGTTGGGGCACAGTCCTTATCTTTGAATTCTTTTACATTTCTGAAAAATCTATCTCTTGGAGATAAAAATGTGGATGTTTTAAATTTACAAAAAGTTTTAAATACTAGTTCCGACACATCAGTTGCAAATTCAGGATTTGGATCTCCTGGGAATGAAACTACTTACTTTGGGAATTTAACAAAACAAGCGGTCATTAAATTTCAAGAAAAATACAGGAGCGAAGTTTTAGCCCCAATAAATCTTTTTAGTGGGACAGGATTTGTTGGATCATTAACTAGAGCAAAACTTAATACAATTTTAACTTCAAATAACAATCAAAGTACCAACACTCAATCTATTCCTCCAATAACCCCAACAAATGTTTTTGTTCCAACTGAAGAATTTCCAAAGACAGCTACTCAAATATTATTAAAACCTTCTATTCACTCTATCTCACCAACCAACGGTACTAACGGAACAGAAATCACCATAAAAGGCAATAACTTTAGTGAGGATAACACCATCTTAATAAGCTTCGATCCAGACTCAAGATACAAAAACATTCCTTCAACAAAAAATGGAACAGAAATTAAATTTAGAATAGATTCAGAGATCCTTAAGGCCATCGAAAGAAAAGACACTGAATTGACGAGCAGACAATCAAGAATTTTAAGGGAACAATTTCCAGATTTTGATCTACCTATTATAGTTAGTAACAATAACGGAACCAGTGGCTCAAAATTTTTTACACTTGAAGTAGAATAACAAATATTTTAAATATATGAAAAACAAAATTAAAAAAAATAATCCTACAAAAACTACTTCTGAAAAACTATCGCCCTTTTCAATAATTGTTTTAGCTCTGATGGTTGCTACAGGAATACTTTTTGTAGACCATAGAAAGAGTGAAGCCTTGAGCACAGACTTGATTGCAACACTAATCGGTGGCCACACAGAAGGAATCGAGGATATTTGCTGTAATGCCCTTATTATTAGTTTCACGCGGATTCCTCTCCTAAGTATTTATATTGTAGACGGAAAAGTAATGTATGGTCCTAGTTCTAAAGGATACCAAAATGATAACGAGCTTAGTGAGGGATACTGCGCACTTGGAACTCTGTCTACCTCATTCTGCTTAGACCCTGTGCAAGAATGTGAGAGTGGTGAATTAATGAAAGAAGTAGATCTTGTAGGAACCAGTGGACTAGAGTGTGACGGCGCCGGGGCAGTAGGAGGATTACTTGGAGCATAATAAGAAAAACTATTTACAAAAACTCATAATTATTTCCTAATCCCCTATTCACAAGATATAAACAGACTATCCCCAACTTATGCACATGTTATTAAGAGGTTTGTGAACATAGCTGTTTGACTTTTCATATAGATATATTAGACAATTAATATAGTCAGAAAATCTCATATGTGGAGAAATCCAACTTAATAAAATCCATAAGGTACCAAATTAAAAATCAGTGGATCTTCTCTTCTATCCCTGAGACGGAGACAAAAGAAAACCTCGCATTAATGCGAGGTTTTCTTTTTAAAGATTCAATACCAATACTACATTTCTGAACTCTCTGAATCCATAGAGTGATTTTCCTCTCCAGTTCCACAAGTTTTACATCCAGAACCACAAGCCTTACACCCTCTTTTATGTCCAGCTAATTCTACAACAGCTGAAATACCAACAAGTGCATAGATAATTCTAGATACTGCTGACATATCACCGAAAATTGTAGCAACAAGATTAAAGTTAAAGAATCCAACTAGCCCCCAGTTTAATGCTCCAACTATTACCAGAATGAAGCTTAGTACATGTAATTTTTTCATATCTTCTAAATTAAGATTTAATAATATATTTGTCTCCTATAATAATTATAGCTTATATAAAGGTATTTAATGAAAACAATCCCCACCTAAAATACAGATCAGGACTTAGGCTTAGAACATTGTTAACTTAAAAGAAGATGGTGCTTTAATATATTTACTAACTCTTTTAACTAAACTAGTTTTAACTTGTAATCGTTTTTTACTATTTTGAAAATCTTTAAACATGATATTAATTTTGGTGATTAGTATTAATACCTATATTCTATACCCGAATCACATCTTGTCAACTTTTCTAGCTTTACATAACTGTGGATAACTTCTTTAAACTATTCTAGAATACTGTATTATATAGATACTAATCAATTCAATAAGTACCAACAACATGCACAACATTCAAGAGAAAATCTTACAACTACTAAATAAAAAGAATCTAAGCGGAATGACTTTACGTCAAATTGGAGAAGAAATCGGAGAGAAGTTCCCCCAAAAGATTAAGCACCACTTAGATCAATTAGAGAAGAAAGGTCTTGTTAAATTAAATAGACAGAAAAAAGAAATAACACGAGCAATAGAAGGGGCTATCAAGAATACTCAGTTAATATCGGTCCCTATTGTTGGATCAGCCAACTGTGGTCCTGCCACAATATTTGCAAATGAAAATATCGAAGGATACTTGAAAATATCGAAGAATATTTTAAGTAAATGTAAAAGCATATTTGCAATTCGAGCTCAAGGACTTTCAATGAACAACACTTCCATCAAAGGAAATTCTATAGAAGATGGCGATTATTTAATTATAGATAGCGATAACAAAGTTCCCGAAGATGGCGACGTCGTACTATCAGTAATCGATGATATGGCAAATATAAAAAAATATGTTTGGGACGATCAAAATAATCAGGTCGTGCTTATCTCTGAATCAACTAAAGATATTCCTCCCATATACATTCACCAAGATGACAGTTTCATGATTAGTGGAAAAGTAATTCAGGTCATTAAGCATCCCAAACTTACTTAACAAAACATAAATAAATATGGTAATCTAATTATTATATTATTTATTATTTAATTTAAGTGTATATGAAAAAAATGATGGAAGAATTCAAGCAGTTCGCCATTAAAGGAAATGCTATTGATCTAGCTGTTGGAGTCGTAATTGGCGCATCTTTTGGTAAAGTTGTTAGTTCTCTGGTAGCCGATATTATCAATCCTATTATCGGACTAATGCTAGGCGGGGTAGACTTTTCAGATAAAGTAATCGTTATAAAAGAAGCCATTGGTGAAGCTGCCGCCGTAACACTAAACTACGGTGCATTCATTACTTCTGTGATCGACTTCCTAATCATTGCCTTTGCAATTTTTATGGTTGTAAAGCAAATGAATAAGATGAAGAAAAAAAAGGAAGAAGCTCCAAAAGAGACTCCAAAACCTTCAAATGAAGAAGTCCTTCTTGCTGAAATTAGAGACTCTTTAAGAAAATAAGATACAAAAAATTTAAGTTCTAAAGTCTATACTGATTCAATATCAGTATAGACTTGTTTTTTACTTGCTCGAACCCTGACAATTAGTTTTCTAACCTCTTCTACTAAAACAATACTTAATGCAACAGTAATAATAATAATCCAATCTGTAATATTTAAAGCCGTGGTATGTAATATTTTTTGCATAAATGGAGTATATACAGCAAACAAATGCAGAAGGATTGCAAGGATTAGACCTCCAACTAAGTATAGATTGCTAAATATATTTTGCTTAAACATAGACTGGCTGTTAGACCTAACATTAAAAATGTTATACCACTGATAGACAGTAAGTACCGTTAAGGAAACTGTTAGTGCCTTAACATAGCCATGAGGCAAGTAATGAACAAATAAAACCAATGTTCCTGCAGTTATAACCCCTCCCATTAAAATAATCCTAATTCCCATAGCCCTATCAACCATCCACTCGCTGGGCTTCTGAAACTTTTCTTTTAATCTATTATTTTCTTTTGGGTCAAGAGCTAAGGCGATAACTAAAAATGTATCAGTAATCATATTGAGCCACAATATTTGAGATGCAAGAAGAGGTAAAGGCAATGCTAGTAAAACAGCGATTGTCAAAACCATTATTTCGGCCAAATTAGTAGACAGTAAATACAAAACTGATTTTCTAATCGTTTGATAGATGTTCCTTCCCTCTTCAGCAGCTGCTGTAATATTTGCAAAATTATCATCTAATAAAATAATATCTGAAGCCTCTTTGGCAACTTCAGTACCAATCTTGCCCATTGAAACACCTAAGTTGGCAGCTGTTAAAGACAGGGCGTCATTTATTCCATCTCCTGTCATTGCAATAATCTTACCTTTTTCTTTATATAATTTAATTATTCTAAGCTTATGCTGAGGAGAAACCCTAGCAAAGACACTGACATCATCAAGTGCGTCTATGATTTCAATGTCATCTAATTTATCCATATCTGCACCAGTAAAAATTAAATCATTATCTTTATAGATACCAACCTTCTTTGCAAAAGCTTCGGCAGTTTCTTTATGATCTCCAGTTATCATTACAACCTTCATTCCCGAATTTTGAGCATTTAGAACTGCTTGTGGAACTTCTGGACGGATAGCATCCTCTATCGCTGAGAAACCAATAAAGGTCAGCCCTTCCATGTTTTTAGGATCAATTTTGGAACGATCTTTTTTTGGTTTAAAATCTATAGCTAGCGCCAAAACTCTATACCTTTTATTACTAAATTCTTTCAGAACCTGTTTTAATTCTTGCTTATGTTCTTTTGTAATTGGTACAACTTTTCCATCTTTATAAATTGTATTAGATGCATCCATAATGACTTCAGGACTACCGGCAGTGAACAACCTTTCTTCTCCTCCCATATCATTAATTGTTGTATGATGTTTTGTTTCAAAATCAAAAGGTATTTCGTAAAGAATCTCATAATGTTTTATTAAATCTTCTTTAGCCAATCCGAGCTTAGAACCAAAAACTTTTAGAGCTGCTTCTGTAGGATCTCCAGTAATTCTTTCCCACTCTTTATTTTCATCATTAAATACAATATCCGAAGTGGCAGTAACCGAAGATACGTGTGCACAATGAATAATTGCTTCATTTGTCATGGGAACAATTTTTTCATTCTCATAGAGTATTTCTCCAACAGGATTATAACCATCTCCAGTTACAGTATAAACTTTTCCATCCGTATACAACTCAACGACTGCCATTTGGTTTTTTGTGATCGTTCCTGTTTTATCTAGCGCTAAAACGTCGGCCTGTCCTAAGGCTTCAACAGCCTGAAGACGCTTTACTAATACATTTTTTTTACTCATACGAAATACCCCTGTTGCTAATACTAAAGTGACAACAACAGGAAGACTTTCAGGAATTGCAGAGACAGCAATAGCCACGATTGTAATAAACATTTCAGAAACTGACTGACCATTTATAATTCCCATAGTGAATATAAATGCCGACAATACTGAAACAGAAATAATAATAATCTTAGACAAATTCTTAATATTTTGTTTTAAAGGAACTTCTGACTTAAGTTCATCTAATTGTTTCGCAATTGATCCAATGGCTGTATTTCGACCAGTTTCAACAACAACAGCCTGACCAAAACCGGAAACAACATAAGTTCCTCGAAAGACCATACTGTTTTGATCTGCAATTTGGATATTTTCACCCGACAATTTACCACCCTTTTTAATAATCGACGCTGATTCGCCAGTTAGAGCAGATTCGCTGACTTTCAAATTATTACTATCGACAATTCTAGCAT
>Ga0306866_1000363_pt1 | contig 14670 bp, 13 predicted proteins | sample AntRauTorckE5432_FD_190450 | JGI IMG/M metagenome (GOLD analysis project Ga0306866, IMG submission 190450) | Saline lake microbial communities from Rauer Islands, Antarctica - Metagenome Torckler E5 #432 (v2) (version 2) | ecosystem: Environmental > Aquatic > Non-marine Saline and Alkaline >...
CAGGTGAACCTGGTTTCTGAACTTTCCTTGGAACCTATAATTTCAAACTTTCACATATGTGAATCTGAATCAGCAGCGGGAGACACGGGAGACACGGGAGACACTGTCTCCCAGAGTCCAGGTGAACCTGGTTTCTGAACTTTCCTTGGAACCTATAATTTCAAACTTTCACATATGTGAATCTGAATCAGCAGCGGGAGACACGGGAGACACGGGAGACACTGTCTCCCAGAGTCCAGGTGAACTTGGGTTTAGAAACCCTTGTATCGTGGCCGATTCCCGTGTGCGAAATGCCTGACACAAACCGACACAAATGGCCGTTTCAGCAGTTACCGGTTAACATTTTTTGCAATGTGAGTCATACCATGGGTTGTACCACGGCCGTTTCATCAAAATAGTTGCCCCCTTTCGATTCGGCATAGAATGCGAATGTTGTCATCCCTACATTGTACTGTGGCCGTTTCCCCCTGCCCCCTGAAAATCTTAGCTAATGTCTGAATCAATCATCACATAATGTGTGTCTTTATATCCTCACGATATTCGCGGATGACAACAGCACCTCCGTACATCAAGACAAATTTGTGTATTAAAGATCAGGATGGTCAATGTGTATGAATAATCATGTGAGAATTGGTCGACCGATACACGCTATGGGGTATAGGGGTCGTCTGTGATGTCGCATGTGTCGTCTTCTACGAGGTTATCATAGATCGGGGGTGTAGGCGGACGTCCAGCGTCGCCAACGTCATTCTCACGGGTCGGCGTAGGGGGGAGTGGGGCATCTGCAGAATCGTACAAGGGCTGGGTACTTATTTCGATTTCGGAAGACGCAGACGCGTACGTGGGTTGACCGACGACTGAATTGTCGTAGAGCACGACATCCTGTGGATCTATCTGAGACGACCATCGCGTTATGCTATCGCCTGGGACGGATACAGTGTCACTGTCCACCTTCATAATGCCCCGGTCTCGTTGACTGCGCCGGATTGTCATCGGCTCTTCGTAGTAACCCTGGGAATCAGTGCCGTCGACAGAATCGACGGTGTCGCCTTCATCCCCTGTTTTATGTACAGTCGACCGCGTCGTCGTCCGATACACGACTGCGAGCAGCACGGCAATTATTGCAATTGCAACCCAGACCCCCACAAGACTCTGGTCTTCAGCGCCTGCCGTGTTTTTGCTTCCCAAAACGACAACTGGTGCAGGGGTTGTTTGGACTGCTTCTTCAATTTGAGATGTGGTCGACTGCACATCTGTAACGGACGACGACGCGGTCGACTGTACACCTGTGACGGGCACGAGTGTGGTCGACTGCATGCTTTCGGTAGATGGGGTGACGGTGGTTTGCACAGCAGGGACGGACGGCACTGTGGTCGACTGTACATCTGTGACGGGCACGAGTGTGGTCGACGGCGCGCTTTCAGTAGATGGAGTGACAGTGGTGACACCACTAGGTTGCGCCGTGGATGTAACCGAGCACGGAATGTTCCAAGTGACGCCATAAAAGAGTTCGTTGGACAGAGAGACACACGAGTAAACATCACAGTTGTCATCTGTACATTCACATGTACCGGCATATGCGCCTGATGTTCCAAGACCGGTAAAGTTCAACCCAGCAGAGCCCGACTCGCTGTGGTAGGCGAGTTGGGTCGTGCGCGGGTCGGACGTTATATGCGAGTCGGCCGGACTGTACACATAAGTGTCCACCACGTACCAAAAGGTAGTACATCTAGACACGCAAGCAGAGACTCGTATGCATGGTGTTGTTTGGGCCACAGCCAGGCCGAGCAGTAGAGATAGCATGTTGCTCCGTGATGCTAACGATAATGACCTCGCTTATACCCAGATGGCGCAATTCAAATGGAGTCACATGTTGGCTACAGATGTGTCTGGAGGTCGGTTGGACCCGTTTCCTCCCTCGACCCGGCCAACTGTTAAGTGGGGGCAGATTGCGCCGGTTCAACCTTACGGTCAATTCAATCCAGGCCCAAACGCCGGCGACTTTTCCGGCGATGTGACTTCGGCATACCCGCTAAACGGCCAACATGTCAACCGAATCGGTACGAATCCACTGAACCAGTGAGTCCGCCTGATTTGTATGTCGTAGCCACTTGACATGTTGCCACCCCGGTTTTTACAGATGCCGAGTTTGGATCCGACCCGTGGCAGAGTCCAGTTACAACGGTTCTCAAGCTACAAGACGTGGGATGTGCTACTCGGACGCGCGATTACGCTGAACTGCCTGGCCAAATTGTGATGCTCACACGTGGAACAACAAAAGTACTTCTTGACGGCTTTGAAGAGCGCGTTGCCATGCTTCGATGCATGGACTCGGAGGTGACGCCACCACAGGATGCAATTTTTGACCGGATCAACCCCACGACTCGCGTCGCAGACGGTACGACACTTACCGGCGTCGCGGTCCTTATATCGGAGGTAACTGACATTTCAGGGTCGGATCCAGTGGCTCATTTTTCAGTGGCTACAGGTGGAGTGGCTGATGTGCGAACGGTCCAGCCCGATCTTGCAAGCACACTCGTGGCAAACACGGACCCCGCTCTGGCTGCTATCGTGAAAAAGTGTGAGCCGTACAGCACAGGCTTCATGTATGGAGGATGTGCCCAAGCCACAAAGGCAGGTGACGTTTTATATGTATTCCCTGTATGCACGCCCGACGGGATGGACTTCAAGATTGAGTACATCCCAGTGGTCAATCTGACTCGCAAGCAAGCGAATGACATCACGAAAGCGCTCGCCGCATCTGGTGTCAATCACCGCAAGTGCATGAACCGCGTCTTCCGCATTGGCCAGACGCTACTCGCCGTAGATCGAATCGAAGAGCTGTGGAAGGTCAACATTTCTCCGTCCGTATGCTAGTGAGTCGGTCTTCCGTGTCATCTACATCCTTCATGCGCTTGATAAACGCATCAATTTGAGCTCTGTACACACGGCTGGCATCGGCAGCCTTTTGTTTCCACCTTGTACGTTCACTCTCAGATAGGGCGAGCCATTGCCTTCCGCATTCTGGGCCGGCTTCCACGGGGTTCTTAAAGTCGCGCGAAATCCGAGCTCGATTCTCGTGTAGCCACATAAAATAGCTGCTCGGGGGTTTCTTGAGCCCCAGTCGCCGCCCGATTTGTGCCCTTGTCAGCGTCTTTCCATCTATAGTTTTGCCACACATGGGGCATGCACGCTGCATCAATAATGTCAGAATACGGCCGATCATTGATGGGGACTGTACCGGTTACTTGCGTGCCAACTTACCGTTTTCATGGCAAGTAGAAGACCACTCAACCGTACTGGATGCTACGTCTCATATACAGACTCGGCTGCCTCACACGCAAAGCACAGCATGCGGCGGTCTTGGGACTGGAGTGATATGGTGCGTGTCATGGACGACATGATTCCAAACGGGGAGCTTGTCATCTCGCTTCCGGGATGCACAAAAACCGAGTTGGCCGGGTACGCAAACCGGCTAAAGGCCACATATCGCATGGTAACGGTGTGTTTAAACTTCAAATCCAGACAATTAACGATACGGTCATAATGCAACACGCAATGCACCGTGCGCACGCCGCACGAACCCCGATATTAAAATCGGAGTATGGTTTATTCGGAAGCAGCTGTATGCAACGCATTCGCAAATGTCTTTGAAATCTTGTCTGAAACGGGTGCCTTAGACTCGCACAATTTACGCACGCGTCGTTCAATGTTAGACGATTCGTCCAAAGTGACGACTTTCATGTCACGCTTGAACACAAGTTCGTCATCAAACAGCTCGTGTAGCACGGATCCAGGGCCGTAGGTGGATTCAGAGTAATACGGGTTTTCGATGGAAACGGTCGCCGTGGCATCGGGTGCAATGTCGTAAGAGTTGTCCTTATAGATCCCCTCCATGGATCGTCCAAATCCCGCGGTTACACGCGTGTTGGTATACGACCCTGCTACAATCAGCGCGGTCCGAAGCATGTTGTCCACGGGACTCTCCGCAACCACAGGATCGTGTAGCCACAGTGACGGATCCACCACCATGCAAGTGTGCTCGACGGCTGAAATTTTTGTACGATCTGGGGCCGCGATGGATGGTTGTGCACCGTCGTGGTCGACAGCCCGGTACTTTGCCACCGTAAATTGCGACTCGAGCCGAATGGCCGGTGTCTGAGTCCCCGGGATACACCGGCATTGAAGCATGCAAAACGCGGCGGACACGGACGAGCGTTTAAGCTTTGCTATTTCTGGGAACGTTGGTTCTTGGGTCCCCGTCAGTTGATTTCTGAATTTGGACACAAACACCCACTTGTGCTCGTTTTCGTAATCGGGGTGTGCCAGCGACGACCCGACGTATGCATGCGCCTTCATCATCCGCACAATGGCAGCTTCCTCTAGGGTGGTTACCGTGGAGATCCATTTCTTATTCACAACGCAGGTGCCGGATCCTGTTTTGGACGTCATGACGTTTGGTCCGCCGTGTGTGCACCCATGACGCATCGCATCGAGCAAAGTAATGCACAGGCCCTTTCCAAGCTGCGGATTGGATCGCGAGACTCGAGTCTCGAGGTCGCCGCTTGTGCACCGCAGTTTCCAGTAGTTGGGGTCCCCGTCCTCAGTCACAAGCGCTCCGTCCTCAATGTGCAGTTGGAGTTTGATGGAGCGCATGATTGCCGCCGAGTGCTTGGCGGTGGAGCGCGACGACTCAAGGTACATGAACGCGATGCAAATGTCTTCCATGCGTAGGTATCGGGTCCGTGCATACCACATCAACTGTAATCCTCGGTCATATTTGAGCGACGCACCAAGGCCGTCAACGTACCACGTTCGAATGACGTTCCAGACCATGACAGAAATGGCCAGGTCCCGGATATCACCGTTGCGGCGCATTGACATTGCTTCTGTACCAAGAACGGTTTCCACAATGTTCCAAAACACTTCAAAGCATGTCGTGTCGATCGCAGGAAAGGCGCCGACGCTCTCGGCCGCCCAGTAGAACGCCTGTTGGGCACAAAGTGTTTTCAACACGAGTTGCCACGCGCTTGCAATCGTCCGCGTCCGCTCGTTATCGTCGCCGGCCTTGAATTGGCCAGGTGTAGGGCCCGCTTGTTTTTCCTCTGCGGTCAGCGTCGGAACGGGCATGATACACATCCGAGACAAATGGCTCTTTGGGACGTTTTGGATGTGGTTGGTTGATGTGATGGTAAACCGGCGTTCAAGCGTCACGTATTTCTTCTTGGAGTATTCTCTGGTGACTGGGTCCTGTACAAGCCGTTCGTGTACAAGGTATCCCGACGTGACAAGCGACTGTTCGTTTTTGGACGCTCGTTCCATGCTGGCATCGAGTGTGCTGTGGGTTGAAAACTTGTATTCGTCCACCACGTGTACATGTAAATCGTCGTTGGACGATGTTCCCGTCGAGGCCAATGCCGACGCCGAGTCAACCACCTTGACCATGCATTCTGGCATGCATGCAACGACCGTTTTCCACGATTTGGATTTCCCAGTGTCGTTGGGTCCGACTAAGATGTACCCCGCCGAAACTTCGGACGTTAAGCGCGTCACCGAAATTGACCGGAGCCAAAGCGGTACAAATACCATCTACAGGCGAGCGGAACAAACGGAACAAACGGTTAGAACCAATCCCACACGTACCGACCAAAAATGCCACGTACCGACCAAAAATGCCACGTACCGACAAACGACACCCCTCCAGAGACATATCGTGCGGTCGGATGTACGACATGCGACACGTGCAGCGTACCTTTTGTGGCGCAAAGAGTCGGAGACATTCGTGCGCAGCCATGACGAGCCAGTTGACACCATGAGACGCCGGTGTGTACCGACGGGTGTCTTGCGTGCGGTGGTTGCTCCATAGCCGCTGCGCCACAAGAGACGAGTCGGCGGGCCCCTTGATGCGCTTGAGCAGCTCTTCCCCCTCTTTGTACATCCGTCCGTACACTGCGGGAATGCCTTTAATGGGTGGGGCGCATAGCAGCATACACAATTGGTCGGCAATGGCCGTGTACGTGCTGGAAATGGCGGTCTCGGATTTGGCAGTCCGGTAATGGTCCAACAGAGTCGAGTTTGCACTGGCCAGGGAATGCACAATGTGATACTCGGCGGCCACAATAGATGCAAGGACCGTCCCCGCAATGGCGGCATCGTCGTCCACATAGACGGGGCTGTACACAGTGGGGTCCTTGTTCAGGTCGACCCGACGTACGATTTCGTCGGTTGTAAGACCGGCCAGATCGGCAGCACACACATCCTGACCGGCAGCAGTGGACATGCGGATAATTTTGGCAACGAGGACGTCGCGTGTTGGTTCATGCGCGGGCAACAAATACGACAACAATTCTTCTGCCGACGCAATGAGGAGGCCGCCCGGACCGGTTGTGTACGACCGCATCAGACCATGCTCGGTAAGATAATCGCACGGCTGAAATGTCTTGGTGGACGACGTGTACGATTCGAGTTTGGCTTGCCGCATGGATAGGCTTGACGACCGAACGCGTCGGCTGTACCCAGGAGCGGTAAAAAACGTCGAAACACCCAGAAGGTCGATGAAATCGCGCGACGTATCAACCCCAGAATGAGAAAAGTACGCGGATATGGACTGTTCCAGGTCGTCAATATATTTAAACGGCGTTGCGCACGCATGAGATACACCTCGCTGCCGTTTTTTGTGGTATTTTGGCCGGTCCAGGTCGGCCTCTTTTCGAGGAGTGAGTGCCCCGATAATGCAGTCGCGAAGTGCCGTGCGCTGCATCGGCGTAGCGGGTACCCATAGTCGGTAGCCCACGGGATTAATGTTGCCGCTTATTTTTCCCTTGTGGACGGTTTCGAATGCCTCATCCACGAGTATTTCAATCGAAAATGGCATTCTAAGTTCCGTAACTGCTTGCAACACGGTAAAAAACAGTCGCATGATTGTAATGTGTTCGTCCACGGGGAATATGTCGGTCCAAAACGTGGCGCCTGGAGGGTACACATGCCGTCCAATCTCAACAACAATGCACGAATCCAAAGGAGGGGATGGTGATCTGTACTTGTTTAGCCAGAAAAGTGGCATGTACTTTGCGTGTACGCTCATGGCATCCCCGTCAGAGAAAGCGGCTCATTTCCCATTATAACTCGTTCCACGCAAGACCTCACCATGGCCACCAGGACCCTTGATTTCGACGCTGGCAATGTGTCTGGAGACGACAATCTCGACGGACATGACACGGATGCCTCGGAAGAATCGTTTTCGGACGTTGTTGACAAAACAATGAACGTGAAATGCCCCGATGGAACCACCGTCAACGCTACCATCAAGCCGGTCCGTTTGGTTGACCCGACCAATGTTTTTACAATGGACCATGCGTACTACGTGGTTCTTGACACGAGTAAGAACAAGCACTTCAAAGTCAACGATTTCATTTGCTGCAAAGCCGACACTCTTGTGGATCCGGACATTGAACTGGCTTGCTTTCAGGCCGCACGCACGTCGTCGGCGCTCTCCTACTTGTCTCCCACCAAGTTGCTGTTTCTCGCGTCGAATGGAGTCAAAGGTCTGCTGGACAAAAAGGAACCTGCCGTCATGGTCAAGTATCTTGGAACCATCGAGCTCAAGGGAAAGGACCGCATGATTGTTGTGTCGTCTCGGCTTGTTGAGGCGCTCAAGGAAAAGGCCGCCGAAGCAGCAGCAAAGCGATCCATTGCAAAGCAAGCCAATGCGAAAAAGCGAGCAAATGAAAGCCCATCGTCTACACCGCCGCCCAAGAAGAAAAAGGTGACGAAATCGCCGGCGTCCGTGGTTGAACCACCCCTCGTCGTTCAGCCGACCTCCGTGGAACCAACCGTTCCTGCCATCCAGCCGGACGTGCCTGTCGTTCAGCCGACCTCCGTGGAACCAACCGTTCCTGCCATCCAGCCGGACGTGCCTGTCGTCCAGCCGGACGTGCCTGCCAGCCAGTCAGAGTCAGAGGTGGCAGTGCAGCAAGATGCGCCAAGTCAATCTGAAGCAGAACCGGAAGTGACGGCCACTGTGACCGATACATCCCCACAGTCGGTGACGGTCACTGTGTCGGTGACGGACGTGTCTATCCAGCGTGCACTTTGTCGGTTTACCGAAGCCGCATGTGGTCTGAGCGCATACACAGTGTGATTTGATATTTGGCTGCACTATGTCGTGATAAACATACGACCATGACCCCTGCTACTCTTTGCGGTAATTTTTGTATAGATGGATGGAAGGTAGTTCAGGGCTATTTAGTCCGCGGCGAGGTGAGTCTAGTGTCTCTTACACGGCCGAATGGGATTAACTTGGCGTGCGGCGGCACAAAAGAGCATTCATGGGAGTGTAGGCTAATATGCCGGGCGACAACAGTGCCTGTGCCCGTTATGGCAACCATGCTACGAGAGTGTAAGATCACGCGACCAACCGTTGTAAACGACATTGTGGAGTGTTACAATTCCCAGTCAAACAAGCAAAAATTTGTTACAAGTTTATGGCCTGTTTTGTGTACGTATGCAAGTGGCAACATTGATGTCTACAACATTTTGAAGAATTCAGTGGCGACTGTGCCGATGCCCGAAGACGTCTTGACACACATTACGCTCAGGGGCCATCTATCAGCCAATGCTCGCCAGCGGTTTGCATCCACTGATGTCCAAATGTACCTTGGACTACTCAACCAAACGGCAACTGGGCCCATTATGACAGCGCGCATGGGTCCATGTACGTGTCGCCTGTTCAAGACGGTGGTCCGGTGCCTGCGGTACTTTCCAACGGAACTTGTTTCTGTGATCTTGGGGGAAGCATATGGTATTTCAAATCCGATGGACGTCATTGTGCAGGTTCGGGCGCGCCAGATGCATCGCGAGCCACAACAACCCCCACGATCTTTACTTGGGATGGATTTGTAACAACACATGTACCAGGAATGGGTCCAGCCGCAAGAATCGCATTGGCAGTGATGACGCATTGCACGCCAACACAATCCAACCAGGGCGTTTCAGCCAGGAGGAGACCGTCACAAATTGGGGACTTGTATGTGTCCGAAAACCCGCTTACGACCCTTTTTACGACGTCGCCAACGGCCCTAAAATCGTTGCACCACATTGGCCTTTCTTGAACAAATAGAGGCGGGTCATACGAAGTTGGCTGTCTGAACTGGGTTACGGTGTACGCACGCAAAATGTGTGCGCCCTCTAGCGCATATGTTGTCTGTAGGTCATTGTACGTACGTGTATGGGGGCACGTGGCACTAACAGTCGCGGTGACGGTATCGTGTGGGGGCATGTGGATGGCCCGTGTCGGATGGAGTACGTATGTGTTCGTGGCGTCTTTACACAACTTGCAATACATGGCGGTTCAGAATCCGTTGTCGCTGTGAGCCGGGTAAAGTTTGCAATAAAATGGGTTCTCTGATGTCACCAAATCCGGTGTATCGCAGCAATCCGCCAACTGTTTGTATCCCAGCGCGCCAGACGACTCGGACACGCGAGCCCGTGCCAAGTGCAACAGCAGAGTGGGTATGGGAAATGGGACACTCTTATCCAACACGGTGAGCACGTTGTTCTTCATGATACCGATGCCATGCGAAAAAGGTAAAAAGTTCATGGAAAATACAAATGGATGGGTCCTGTCGGGGGCCGCAAACGGGATTTCCGTGTTGACAAACACGTCTAGTTTGCTTCCTTGTACGTACTCGCACAAAATGGCAATGGCAAACATGTAGTCGTCGGGGTCGGTGGAAGTGGACCAGTCGACTAGTTTGGCTCGGTCGGATGCGCGCGTTTCAATGAGCGGAAACACAGTCTTGTTTGTGTCGTCTCCACGGATTTGCTTTGCCAGTTGGTGCAGCGGGGGCTCCTTCCAAATGAGCTGTGCAAGCCGCTCTGCACTTAGTTTTGGCCGGAGACACATGTGTAAAAACAAATCACCCGTCGAGTCGAAGATGCAGCTCGCTGCAAGCTCGGTGATAATTTGGGCCATTCGCTCCGCTGAATCGCATCCCGACACAAGGTGTGTCGTATACTTGTAGTGTCGCACCTGGTCGTATGCAAACCCGGCCATCACTCTCCCAATCATTAAATCCACGACTTCCTGTCGTTCAACGGTCGATCGCTGCGTATCCGCTCCACGTTTCACCATCTCATTGGCGCATTCTTCAGTGAAACTAGTGTCGTGCATATCGCATCCAACGTGTGTAAGGACGTAGGCGTCGGTGGCGGGCAAGTACGCATCGGGCGTTATGCCTTGTGCGCATGCATTCATGGCTCCGTACAACAGACACACCTCTTTCCTAAAATTAGACAGAAATGCGCCCTCTGGAGACCGTCCCAATCTCGTGTTTGTACACAATTCATGTTTTAGGTGGCGCATCATGCGCAGCATAGCGTCAATGTCATCCTCATTCTCGACAAAGTATTCGTCTCTGAGATACTGAACAACCGCCGGAGAGAGGGCCATGCTGCAACCAATGCCATGTACGCGGGCGGCGCGATTATACAGATGCGTCTATTTTCGTCGATGATGTCGGACCTTCTCCAAAGCATACGCAGACCCGTCGGCCGTGTGCTTAATGAAATACGCATACACCGCAACCGCCTTTCGTCGCCGGGTCCAAAGGGTAGTTGCATCCTTTTTGAGCTGGGCAATGCGGTCTTTTCCCACGGCAGCCGTGGGGGACTTAACATGCACGATAGCTGCAATCAACAAATCGCCTTCTTTGTTTCGCAGGACAACGCTTCCAAGCGATTTCAATCGGGGTTGGAGGATGGTGAACCCAAGGGGGGCCAGAAGGGAAATGATGTGCGTCCGATTCTCGCCTTCAGGTAACGGTGGAAACGAGACGTCGCGGTGGGGTCGTTGAGGCACGGCAGTGTGGAATGCAAACCAACGTTCCTGGACAAACTTGGGCTTGACTTCATGGAGAACCGCACCGTCACTTGCACACACCACCACAACGCCTCGGATCGCAGTCCGAGGAAGACATCTGCGAAGGCCCAGGATACCAAATGCCGTCTGCAACTGGTGGGCGGTTTCCTCGGAATTGGGGACGCCATCAATAAAGGACAACATCCGCTTTTTCCGACAGGGAGTTCTGTATCGGCTGGAATGCTGCGCGAGTTGAAACGATGTGCACTTGAGTTCAATGACCACAACCCCTCCACGCCTGTCGACCCCAATACCATCCAGCGTTGTTTTGATCTTAAGGTGAGGCAGCGCCACCTGTTGGATGACACGGTTGTCCCACCCGCGGGATTTAGAGATAGTGGGAACACAACCGGCAAAACGACAACGACTGACGGTCGCCGAGGGGCAATGGCACACGGCATCCATAGTTACCTGGAATTGTGTTCTGACACATCGGATTCCAGCCTTTGCCAGAGTTTGAAAGAACGCCAATGCCCGATCGTGCATTTTGTTAGTTGGCGATAGAATGCTCTTCTTTGGATTGGACACGGCTTTGTCTACTAACTTGTCTGTGAACCTGCCAATCTTAATCCCCGATGCAGGTTTTGATCCAGGGGGTGGAACGGGTGCAGCAAATTTGACATTATTCCTAAAGTGTGACGAGATGACCGACGTGATGCCAATGCAGGAAGACCCGTTGCCCGATTCAGGTACGGCCGCCTTGACCATCTCGGTCGACGATTGTGCCAACGCCATTCTTTGGACTGAAACGGATAAGTTTACCCAAAAAACCTACTCGCTCTCCATGGACGATATCCGTCAACGGGCTGTCGACACGGACACGGCAAGTCTGGTAGAGGATTTCGATCTACTGCAAGACTGCCACAGCCGTGTCACTGCGACCGTAGCCTCTGCACTGGCACGGTTTGAGGCAACCAACACTGATTTTGTTGCAAGCCACACGACTCTTTTGAGTCGTCTCAAGGCGGACAAGGGAACGGGAGGCGTCGAAACCAAGGGCGCCCGAACATTCATGACACATGTCGATCCTGACTCGAATATAGCAATTCGAACGCCAGTGAGCACGGGTCGCGTTCCACTGTACAAAGCTCTACGGGTTTTGTACGCGGCCAATGTGCCGATCATTGAAGAGTATGACGACGTGCGACTCGAAACGGCACACACCCCGGCTCAATTTAGCGAACGCGGGGCGGGCCTACTTACGGCAATCGAAACAGTAGCAAAGGCGACACATCGTTGAGTTGCATCGTTTATTTGGTGTATGCGTGCTTACGCACCCCATGCAGCCGCGAATGCCTTGTCAAATTGCTCCTTGGAATACACGGTTGATTCTGGCTCGGCTTCGGCCGCGGCGCCAACACGCGAGGCGGCGTGACGTGGACGCTTGTGTGCCAGTGGTGCTTGCTGTCCCGAAAGCAGAATAGATGCCATTTGGGCCGAGTGCACCGCACAAACACGATGTACGGCCGCATCCCGCTGTTGCATGTTTTTGCCGCGCATCACAGCTTCAATCCGCTCTGGAGTAATGCCATTTTGCTTGCATGCTTGTTCTCCAATCTGCGCAATCATCGTGTTGAGCGTATCAATAATGACGGCAGATTCGTCCGACGCCGACGACAGTTGAGTCTTGAGGGCCTTGTTTTCCTCAGCAAGCGCAGACTGCGCCTTGGAGTTGCCTTCGTAAAGACGTGCAATAGTGTCCTGCACCAGTTGACGATCACCCTCGTTGGGAATGCGGTCAAGAATCTCTTGTGCCCGTTCTTGGGGGGTCGGTTCGGGTTGACGTTCCGCCTGTGCAGGTTCCGCCTCGGCCGCAGACATGATGGTTGGAATGGGTGAAGTGGTTTGCTTGAGCCTGCTTGCTACCCCTGAGCGTATGCTACACTGAGTCCGCATATACGGTTCAAGGGCGGACATGTTAGGCGAACCCATGATGACATGACAGTGTTCGAGCCGTGGCTTTGAGCAACACAGTGTTAGCTCGATCGGGTCAACGAGGGTATGGTTGTTGCGCTCTGTTTGGGTCCACGTCAAACTGAGGTTGTTGAGGGCGCCCATGGTGACAAGCTTGCTGATAAGCGGAGACGTGGTCTCAAACAAAACAAACATGGCGCCGTCCGGTGTTAACGCGGCCTGCTTGACTGAACCGAATGTCGCGTACATGGGATTTTGCTCCTTTAGTTTTTCAAAGGTGTCTGTGATGACCCGCCGTGACAAAATGCCGACAGACTCGGTGGATTTGCAAAACGCCTGGATTCCCCGGTGCTCGTAGGTGACTGGAATGTCGGCGAACCGGTGGACAAGGTCGCGAAGGTCTTTGTGTGACATCCCATCGGCCATTTCCGCAGTTGGGGCGGGATGTGCGACGCCGACAAAGTAGTGGGCCATCTTTCGTGGAAGTTGTTTACTGATGATAGAGTAACACTGCTAGATGCACTGTGTGCCCTCTTGGTGGATGGAGGGGGGCTTACACAAGTACTAGATGCGGACCATTGTATCCTCAACCAGGAATTTGGCCGTCCGGACACTGTCTTCCGGCAAGCCGAGGTCGAACGTATTGCAACTGGATTTGCACAAATCGGCAAATAGGGTTGGCATTTTTGTGGCCCGGGTTTAATATCTCTCATTTGGTATACCATGATAGAGACCGACGAGTGTCAAGAACTCACTGAGGTCGGCGGCAATCATATTGGCAATCAGCCTTTTGACATCGGGGGCAATAAAAAGGGACCAATTGACCGCCATGTATTTGCTCATCGGTTCCATGTATTTGCCGGGCAAGTTGCCGATCGCCTTGCCGACATGACCTTTTAGTACTTTAAGTGCCTTCGTCTCGCGCCGTTGACAATCAACGACAAACACGTCAACCGACCGGTCTGGACGGTACATGTCACGCAACGTTGTTCCCACCTCGACCATTTCCTCGATAGACATCCTCATCGCCTTGACAATCGCGGGATGACTTTCCTTTTTCCCCGCCCTGATGACCGCTGGTATCGACGGCATAGTCGTCATGGATAAATATGGGACAACGCGCATAATGTCGAACTTGTAAAAGAGAGGAGATTCGCGTGCCTCCCTTCGAACCCCGTAGGGCCACCATTTTTTACGAATCCGTTCAATGTCCTCGCCATTTAGGGCGTCGCCGGCACCATAGATAGGGCCACGGATTGTCGTCGTGTACTTGTTATCGCCGTACAACAAATTGACAATACGATTGAACGAATCAACGTGAGTGGCCGATGAGGGATTGAAGTCGGCAAGGTTGACGTGATGGTGGAGTAGCTCGGTTGTCAGAGTGGTGTACATATCGGCGTTATCGGCAGAATTGCCGTATGGCAGACGATCCACAGAATCACGCTGCGCAATCACTGTTGGGAAGGTGTACGTAATTGCCGGCACATCCACAGCTGCTGCAGCGGGCGGATTCATGGCTGCTGCAGCGGCCGGATTCCTGATTGCTGCAGCGGCATTGTCAGCGATTAGTTCGTCCTCTTTGGTCCAACTGAATAACTCTTCATTCAGGTCAGATTCAGAGGCTGCGGGCCCACCGTCGTCCGATCGGCGTGGTTCGGACGCTGCGGCCACACCGACGTCCGATGGACCATAATCCGGCAGGAGTGGCGGTGGACTCAGCGTGGTCCAACCCGTTAAGGTACCAGGATTCTGGGATACAGGCGGTGTCATTGCTTGGCGGTTCGATTCGCGTGGTTCGGACGCTGCGGCCCCACCGAAGTCCGATTGACCAAAAT
>Ga0306866_1000364_pt1 | contig 14668 bp, 9 predicted proteins | sample AntRauTorckE5432_FD_190450 | JGI IMG/M metagenome (GOLD analysis project Ga0306866, IMG submission 190450) | Saline lake microbial communities from Rauer Islands, Antarctica - Metagenome Torckler E5 #432 (v2) (version 2) | ecosystem: Environmental > Aquatic > Non-marine Saline and Alkaline >...
AAGTTCTAGTTTCTATAACGATCAAAAAGGACTTGGTTTAGGTCAGGAAACAGAAGAAAAGAGCGAAAAACCCGAAATGCCAATAGTAGAAAGCCCTTTTGGAAAAGAAGAACCCAGAAATATAAGAGTTAATACAGAAAATTCATTCGGCAGTGAACATATAAAAAATTATGAGGCCAAAAATAAAAAAGAACAGCAAAAAGTATCAGAACAGAAATTTGAACAAGCAGAGAAAAGTCTCGATCCAGATGAAAAATCAAAATCCCCTAGTGGTTTCAATCTCAACAGAGCTAAGCCAGAAAATTCAATAGATGATTTTTATAGCTCGAAAGAACACGGAATTGAGGATGATTTTATTGAAGTAAACTCTAAATCTGAAAAAAATAAAAAACCGACTTTTAAAATTTCCAATAAAAAGAAGTTCGCTTTTTTCTTAATTCTAATATTTGCTCTAATTTTGCTTTCGGCTGGTTTTTGGTCCTATAGCAATTGGCCAAAAATGAAAATAGAACTATTTTCGAAAGAGGAAATTAAAGAAAGCACGTTAAATTTAAAAATTTGTGAAAATCAAGAAGTTGATGAAAATTGTCTTAAAGGTAATTATAAAGAACTAATAGTCAGAACCGTAGAAAGTTATGAATCGAGTGGGGAAGAGTTTAGCAATGATAAAGGAATGGCTCGAGGGATAGTAAAAATTTATAATAATTATTCTTCTAAGTCTCAGCCGTTAGTAGCTACTACCAGAATTTTGTCAGAAAACGGTAAACTTTTTAGATTAATAAAATCAGTTACTGTGCCAGGAATGGAAGATGATCAACCAGGAGTAGCAGAGGCACAGGTTATATCCGATGAAATTGGCCAAAGCTATAACATCGGACCAAGTAAATTTACTATTGAAGGTTTTAAAGGAGGGGATAAATATGAAAAATTTGAAGTTATTTCTGAATTTTCAATGGTTGGTGGTGCTAACGATACTGATAATAAAAAAGTTAAAGTTGTTACTGGATCTGATATCGATTTAGCTCGAGAAAAGACAATTGAAGTTTTTAATAATAAATTAGAAGACAATATCAGGGAACAGCTTGACTCAGAGGAAATTTTTGTTGTTACCTCAATTGAAAAAGAGATTGTGAAAAGTGATTCGTCTTATGCTCCAGGGGATATTATCAATAAATTCAATTATATAGTGGAGGAAAAAATAAAGTTAATGGCTTTTGACGAAGATAAATTTAATCAAGAAATCAGAGAGTCTTTTCAAGAGAGCTCCGATAATAAATTGGAATTTAACAAAATAAGCAAAATAGATTTTCAAAAAGATATTGCTAACTATGAAGAAAAATTTTTAGATCTCGTTATTAACGCAAAAGCTTCTTATTGGCCAAAAATAAATACTGAAGAAATGAAAAAAAAGTTAGGGTCTAAGAATAATGAAGAAATAAAAAAATATTTAACTGATTTGAATCAAATCCAAAAAGCGGTTATTTCCTATAGTCCATCTTGGCTCAGTGCTCTTCCTGTGAAACAAGAAAACATCATAATAGAAGAGGTGCAATAAACTTTAAATTATTCAAAAAAACCGCTTACTTGAGAGTAAGCGGTTTTTTAAATTTAGAAGTGTTAATTTATTTTTCAAATCCACAATCTTTTTTAGGGCAACCAATTTTATTTTTAGGTTTGTGAACTAAAGGAGTTTTGCAGTTAGGGCATTTTTCTCCAGTTGGTTTATTCCAACTAACAAATTTACATTTGGGATAGCCACTACATCCGTAGAACAAGCGACCTTTTTTTGATTTCTTTTCGATGACATCTTTTCCGCAATCTGGACACTTAACTCCGATTTTGTTTTCAACCTTTTTAATATTTTTACACTTTGGATAATTACTGCAACCCAGAAACGGTCCGTAAGGTCCATTCTTAACATTCATTTCAGATCCACATTTTTCACAAATAATTTTTCCATTTTTGTTAGCTGCTTGTTTAACTATTTCATTTTCAATTGCTTTATCTTCAGCAGTTTTTTCAGTATATTTACATTCAGGGTAATTACTGCAGGCAATAAATTTTCCAAATTTTCCAAATTTTTCAATTAAGTTATTTCCACATTCAGGACATTTACGTCCGAGATCTTTTTGAAAGTCCTCTTTTTTAATTTCTTTTGTTTTCATTTTTAAGTTTTTTTCAAATGGTTTATAAAAATCTTCAATAACTTTTTTCCATGCCTTATTTTTTTCAGCTATTTCATCTAAATCATCTTCAACTTTAGCAGTGAATTGATAGTCGACGATTTTTGAAAAATGTTCTACTAATAATTTGTTTACCGTCAGTCCTATTTCAGTCGGAAATAATTTTTTATTATCATCTTTCTCCACATAGCCTCTTATTTGAACGGTGGAAATTGTTGGAGCATAAGTCGAAGGACGACCAATTCCATTTTTCTCCAAAACTTTTACTAAGGAGGCTTCAGTGTATCTACTTGGAGGTTGAGTGAATTTTTGCTCACTGAAAATCTGGTTTAATTTAAGTTTATCTTTTTCTTCTAGTTCAGGCAAGATATTGTCTTCATTTTTTTGCCCAGTCAATTTCATATAACCCTCGAATTTAACAATAGAGCCGTGAGCTTTCAGAGCATAGTTATCTGCTTTGATTTCAACTGTGGTTGAATCAATTCTAGCACTAGCCATTTGGCTGGCAACCATTCTTTCCCAAATTAAACGATAGAGCCTAAATTGACGAGGTGATAGAAAGCTTTTGATGGATTCAGGGTCTTTATTCGGAAAGGTTGGTCGAATGGCTTCATGGGCTTCCTGTGCGCCTTTAGATTTATTTCGATAAAAGCGAGGTTTTTCTAGGGAATATGCTTGACCAAAAAGTTTTTCAATAGTTTTTTTAGCTTGAGAGGTAGCCAGGCTGGATAAGTTTAAAGAATCAGTTCGCATGTAAGTGATTAAACCAGTAGCTCTTTTTCCTTCCAACGCCACTCCTTCATATAATTGTTGAGCAAGCATCATGGTTTGCTTGGTGGAGAAGCCAAGAACATTACTAGCGGCTTGTTGTAAAGTGGAAGTAGTAAAAGGAGGAGGAGGATTTTTGCCGATTTCCTTTTTTAGAATCTTTTCTATTATTGGTTCGGATTTTTTTAAATCAGTTTCAATTTCTTCGGCTTGTTTTTTATTCGAGATATCAAGTTTTTTATATATTTTATCGTCTTTTTTCCAAAGATTAGCTTTGAAATTTTGGTCGCCTGTCTTTGATGAGGCAGGAACCAATTTTTCCAATTCGGCTTCAATTTCCCAATATTCTTGTTCTTTAAATTTGTTAATTTCTTCTTCTCGTTCAGCAATCAATCGTACTGCCACTGACTGAACTCTCCCAGCACTCAAACCTCTTCGAATCTTAGTCCAAAGCAAAGGGGATAACTTGTATCCCACTAGTCTGTCTAAAACTCTTCGAGCTTGTTGAGCGTCCACTAGACCCATATCTAATTCTCTCGGATTTTCTAAGGCTTTTTCGATTGCTTTTCTAGTAATTTCATGAAAAGCAATTCTTTCAATTTTTTTCTTTCCTTTTTTCAAATTCAAGGCAGAAATTAAATGCCAGGAAATAGCTTCTCCTTCACGGTCTTCATCGGTTGCCAGTATAATAGTGTCAGATTTTGAAGCTAATTTTTTTAGTTCTCTGACTTGTTTTTCAGCTTTTTCTGGAATGACATATTCTGGTTCAAAATTGTTTTTCAAGTCAATTCCTAATTTATTTTTAGGCAAATCCATCACATGTCCAAAAGAAGACGTAACTTTATAGTTTTTATCTAAAAATCTAGTAATAGTTTTAGCTTTAGTAGGTGATTCAACAATTATTAATTTCATATTAGTTAATTAGTTAATTAATTCGTTCGTTGGTCAATTGGAAGCAATTTGATAAAATATTGACTTGGTGAAATTGTTTTAAAAGACTCTTTTCAATGCCCATCTCGCCTCGCTTTGCCGAGTCAGGTTCGTTTTAGTTCTACTTTGTCGAGGCAGGCAAAACGGTGTTTGAAAAAAATTCCTTAATTAAGGGTAATCCCTAATCAACTAGTCAGTTAATATCCCAATTAACGAAACTTTAGTTTTTGATATATCCGCCACCGGTATTTTTTACTAATCCTTTGATTTCCATCATTGATAGCTTAACGGAAATCGTGGAAATGTCTAGCTTACACATTAAAACTAGTTTATCCAAAGATTGTGGATCAAAAGACAGTTTATTATAAATCATTTTCTCTTCTTTGTCATCAAAACTAATCTTTTGAACCTCGTTTAATGGCTGAGAAGAAGATATTTTCCAATTCAAAACTTTGAAAACATCATTAGCCGAGGTTACTGGTTCTGCTCCTTGTTTAATTAATTTGTTAGTTCCAAGGGATTGCTGGGAAAAAATATTTCCGGGAATAGCCATGATTTCCCGATTTTGTTCTAGTGCATAACGAGCAGTGATTAAAGTTCCGCTTCTCTCAGCAGCCTCGATCACCAAAACGCCCAAAGACAAACCACTAATAATCCTGTTACGGGCAGGGAAAGTGAATTTATTAGCTTCAAAATTTGGTGGATATTCGGACACCAATAAACCATTTTTTTCAATAATTTCCTGTCCCAGTCGATAATTAAAAGCTTTTTTGAGAATTCTTTCTCCTAAACCACTTCCCAAAACCGCAATAGTTGGTTTTTCATTATCAAGGGCTTGACGATGAGATAAAGAATCAATTCCCATGGCCATTCCGCTAGTGATAACTAAATCGGCTAAGCAGATTTCTGGAATAATTTTTTCTACAACCTGTTTCCCATAATAACTAGGACGACGTGAACCAACGACTGATAATTGTTTTTCAGAAAGTAAATTCAAATTCCCTTTGGCAAACAAAATAAAAGGCGAAGAACTAATTTCACTTAACATTTTTGGAAAATAATCAATGTTTGTTCCAGAAAAATCTTCAAAGTTAAATTTTGAAGTAATTACTTTGATGCCCTCTTTTTTCAAAAGCTCCATTTCTTTGTCTAAATTAATTTTCTGAATTTTTTGATAAATTTTTTCAGCAACTTTTTTGCCTAGAATTCTTTCTAGTTTTCCAGAATCGCAATTCCAGGCTTCCTGGATGGAATCAAAACTTTCTTCAATTTTTTTGAAACGTGCTGGTCCAATTTCAGAAATCAGGGAAAAACCTAGTAAATATTTTGAATTTTGATCTATTTTTGTTTTTGACATTCGAAAGATAACTATCCCTCAACTAAGGGAGTAATTTGTAGATATTAATTTTAGTTTCGGTATTGACAATCCGAGGTTTTTCTAAGGGGTCTTTAGATGGATTGATTATGTTGTTTTCAATAACAGTTTCGCCTATTTTTTCTTTTTTCATATCTTGATAGATAAAATCATCCATATCCGAAGTAATCAAAAAGACATTATCAAAATCTTCGCGATTAATTTTGGAGTAATCTAGAGGATTGAAAAAATAAACGGCCTGTTTGTTGTAAACATTTCTTAGTGGTTCACTGATTAAAGACCAGCCAGATCCAGAGGATTTTTGAGAAATTAAGACCAATTCGTTTTCTTGAAAAAGTTTTGAAATTTCATAAGTTTGACCTAATAGACCTTTGTTTTGAGAAAAATTAAAAAAGTTATTTAATTGAAGCAACGAATTATTATTTGGAACAAAAAATAAGGCTAAGTTACCTAAAATAATAAAAACTACGATTAACCTGAAAAAGACACGATTTTTTTGTCTGAGATAAAAAAGAAAAAATACTGAATAGAAAAAGATTACAGGAATAATAGTGAAAATCCATCTTCTTAGCATCCAGGGATGATCCAAAGAAATATTAGCGTCTATTAAATAAATAAAAGTCAAAGAAAAAAGCAAAAAGGGAATAATAATCAAGGCTTTTTCATTGCCAAATTTTTTATTTCGAAAAACTGAAACAAAGAAATTAACCAAGAAAACCGAGGCCATTAACAATAAAGGCAGGATATTGTAATTAAACCAAATTTTAAATAAGTAGAAATGCCTCCAATCATCTGGAAGTATTTTCCCCATCAATGATTTTTTACTTGATTCAGAAATAGTATCTGGATTCAAGAGAGAAATATCAGAAATTCCTTTAAAGGCGTTAATAAAAAAATCTGGTTCAATCCAGATAACTGTTAAAAGAGCTAGTCCGGAAAAAACAAAAAAGAATTGATAACGAGCTTGTTTGAGATGAGTGTAATCCTTGCCAATCATGATAATCAACAAGGCAAAAATGATTGCAACGGTTTCAATCCGAACAAAAAGCATTAAAAGCAAGGGAACAAAAATAAATTTAAATTTTAAAAATCTTTTAGTTTTTAAATATCTGATTAACAAATAAGCGCTGAACCATGCCAATGAAGCAAAAAATATTTCGCTTAAGGTGAATTTATAGAAGATTGATAAAGGCATAAAAGATAAAAGAAAGATTACTCCAAGCCAACCAAATTTTTCAGCTTCAGTCATTTGCAAAAAACATCTTTTTAATAAATTACCGCTTAGACATTCTTTGGGGTCTGTAGGGCCTTTAATAAAAGGAAAAACCTCCACTATCAAAAGATAAAAAGCTAGGATTAAAGTTACAAAAGGGAACAAATTAGCAAAAGTTAGTCCGACTAATCCAAACAATTTAAAGAAAATTGCTAACCAACTAGGATAACCGTTGAGAAATTGACTTTCCAAGGCACCGTCTTCGTTATATTGAAATCCAGGAAAATTTAAGGCCTTTGATTCGCCATAAATGTTATAAAAATTTTCAATTAGAACACTGTTGTGAGAAGTTCGACCATCTTGAGCCATTAAGATAGCCGAATTGCTATAAGAACCCTCGTCTCTTCCACCGAAAATAGTTGGGGTAGTAAAAACTGAGAGGAATATTCCAATAATTAGAGTCAGCAATGCCAGAATTTTAAAACTCCTAGAGGTTTTTTCTATTGTGAATTTATTTTTTCTATAGCCATACAAGGGAATAAAGATGGTAATAAAAATTGCTAGAAATAAGGTCAAGAAATTAAACCAACCAACGGTAATTAGAAATAAACTCAAAAGAGCCAAAGTTATCCAACTCAAAGAAAAAATTTCGAAAAAATTTATTTTTATTTTCCTCATTTATTTTTTTTAATGAATTACGTATTTTTATGTAACTGTTTCTATTATAGGATTTATTTTTGGATTGAGCAAGAAAAAATGTTATAATAAAGAAGTTGGAAAGTTTACCCCTTTAAATTAAATTTAAAATATGAAATTAACTCCTAAAATTCAAAAGGCCTTAAATCTATCAGCTCAAAAACATTGCCATCAAATTAGAAAAAGTTCCAAACTTCCTTTTTTTACTCATCCTGTTTCAGTAATGATTATTTTATCTGAATATACAGAAGATGAGAATATTCTAGTGGCTAGTCTACTGCATGATACTTTAGAAGATGTAAGGGACTATAATTATGAAAACTTGAAAAAAGATTTCGGTCAAAAAATTGCTAACATCGTTGAGGGAGTTAGTGAGGATCTAGAGTTGATAGAAAATGAATCTGATAGTGAGAAAAGTTGGCAAGCTAGAAAAGAAGACTATTTAAAAAATCTTGAAAATGATCGATTTGAATCTTTAATGATTTGTGCCGCCGACAAAATTCATAATCTCCAATCAATGAATCAAATTTATCAAAAACAAGGAAATAAAATGTGGCAAGATTTTAACGCTCCGCCGGAAAAGCAAATTTGGTATTACGACTCAGTAATTGAAATTTTAGAGCAAAAATTAGAAAATCCTATCGTCACAAAATTAAAAGCAGAATTTGAAATTTTTAAAAAAACAGTTAATCCTAGTTAATAAAATTAAATCAGTATTTAAATACTGATTTCTTTGAATTAAGCCTAGATTATTTTTTTCTTTGACAAAGGTTTATTCTGGGTTAAGATTAAATTAAGATTATTAAAATAAAAAAACTAAAAATGAATCAAAAAACAGCTTTTGAAATTTTGAAAACTGGGCGGAACGCTTTTCTAACTGGATCAGCTGGAACAGGAAAAACTTTTCTTTTAAATAAGTATATAAAATATCTGAAAAATCGGAAAATTACTCCGGTGGTTTTGGCTCCAACTGGAATTGCCGCTTCTCATATCAACGGAATGACTATTCATTCCTTTTTCGGTTTGGGAGTAAAAGAAAGAGTTAATGACGGATTGATAAAATTTTTAATAAAGCAAAAATTTATCAAAAATCGTTTGGACAGACTGGATGTTTTGATCATTGACGAAGTTTCAATGATTTCACCGGATTTGTTTGAGACTATTGATAGAATTTTAAGAAAATTCAAAAACACCGAGCAGCCTTTTGGTGGAGTGCAAGTAATTCTCTCGGGGGATTTTTTTCAGCTTCCACCAATTTCCAAAAACCTCAGAGAAGAGAAATTTATTTGGCAAACATTTTTGTGGGAATCGGCAGACTTTAAAATTTGTTACTTAAAAGAAAAATTTCGTCATAGTGATACAGACTTAATTAAAATTCTAGATGAAATCAGAGAAGGTTGTGTTTCGCCAGATTCCATGGAACTTTTTGAGAGTTGTTATAATCGAGAATTTCCTGGCAATTTCAAAGTAACCAGGCTCTATACTCACAATGCCGATGTGGACAGAATCAATGAACAGGAATTGAATCGTTTGGAAGGCGAAGTAGTTTTATTTGATTCAGAAAATGATGGTCCCAAAAAACATCGAGAAAGAATTTTTAAAACTTCCTTAGTGACGCCAGAATTGAAATTAAAAAAAGGAGCTTTAGTTATCTTTGTTAAAAATAATTATGAAAAAGGTTTCATTAATGGGACTTTGGGCAAGATAATAGGTTTTGATAAATATAGCAATGCACCGCTAGTTAAAATTTTCTCTGGTAGGAAAATTTTAGTTGAAAAAGAGAGATGGGAAGTGGAAAATGATCAAGGTGAAGTGATGGCCACTGTTAAACAAATTCCGTTGCGATTGGCTTGGGCTTTAACGGTTCATAAATCTCAAGGAATGACATTAGAAGGAGCAGAAATTGACCTTTCCAAAACTTTTGAAATTGGGCAAGGTTATGTAGCTCTTTCCAGAGTTCGTTCCATCGAAGGTTTGAGGTTGTTAGGATTGAATGACATCGCTTTGATGGTGGATCAGATGGTTTTAGAAAATGATAAAAAAATTCAAAAAGCTTCGGATTTAATTAGACGAAAAGTGGAGAGTTTTTCAGAAAAAGAAAAAAACGAAATGTTTAGAGAATTTATTTTGATTAAGGGCGGAGTTATAGACGAAAAAGAAATAGAAAAAGTAAAAGAAGAACTAAAAAAAGAAGCTAAAGTTAAATTTAAAAAACCTAAGAAAGAAGATACCTTAGAAATCACTAAAAAATTAGTAGAAGCAGGAAAAGGTTTGAATCAAATTATGGAAAAGAGAGGTCTAACCGAAAACACAATAATTCAACATATTACTAGGATTAACAAAAAGTATCCCAAATTAGATTTTTCTAGTTTAAAACCAAAAGAAAAAACCATTCAAGCAGTCAAAAAAGCCGTGCAGGAAATTAAAAATAAAAAAAATCGAGCAGATTTTCTAATCAATGGTAAAGTAAAGTTAAGAGTAATTTTTGAACACCTCGGAGAGAAAATTTCTTATCAAGATATCAAATTAGCTTTAATATTAGGAAAGATTTATTATTAATCTTTTTTAAATAATCCAGCATTTAATATGCAATACTCAAGATCTAAGTTAAGTGAAGAATATTTTTGATGCATTTTATGACGACCGTCACAAAATGCATCAAAAGCATCAAAAGATATTTATAAATAAAATAAAAAACATAAGATTCAATATACAATATCCGAAATCCAAGATTCAATATCCAATACTCAAAATATAAGATTTGATATCCAATATCCGAAACCTAATACTCAAGATATAAAATTCAATATCCAATACCCAAGACCCAATATCTAAAATCCAAAATTTAAGATTCGAGATTCAAGATTCAATATTTAAAATTCTGAACCCAATATCCGAAATCCAAGATTCAATATCCAATATCCAATATCCAAGATTCTAAATCCAATATTCAAGACATAAGATCTAGTGTTAAAGACATAATATTAATACTCAAGATCTAAGTTAAATGAAGAATATTTTTGATGCATTTTATGACGACCGTCACAAAATGCATCAAAAGCATCAAAAGATATTTATAAATAAAATAAAAAATGTATAAATTTGGAAAAATACAAAAAAATATAGTTCTAGTATTATTGGGCGGGGTTGCTTTAGGTATGACTAGATCTCCTACTCAGTATTATAGAGCATTAAGAGCCATAAAAAAAGATTGGAACAAAATTAATCAGGGCACTTTCAACAGATCTATAAAAAGACTTACAAAAGAAAAACTTTTAAAAGAGGAAAAAAGAAAAGACGGTTCTTTTAAATTGATTCTTACTGAAAAAGGCAAAAAAGAGGCCAGAAGACTTAATTTTGTAGGAAATACAATAAATATCAAAAATTTTAAAAAATGGGATAAAAAATGGAGGATTGTCGCGTTTGATATTCCAGAAAAAGATAGGATTTTTCGTGGAATATTGAGGCAACATCTTTTTGAGTTAGGTTTTTATAAATTACAGAATAGTGTTTTTGTCTCTCCTTATCCTTTTGAAAAATCAATTTTAGAATTAGTTTCTCTATATTCAGCTGAAAAATATGTTCGAGTTATTATGGCTTCAAAAGTTGATAATGAAAAAAAACTCAAAAAAATATTTTCAAAAAAATACAAGAGATTTTTTTGATTATGTTAGTTGACAAACCTTATTATATTATAAATTTATCAGAGTAATCTAATCTATGACTTAATTTTTTAAAATAATCCAAGCTCCGAATAAAGAATATTTTTGATGCATTTTGTGACGACCGTCACAAAATGCATCATATTTTTGATTTTTATAATATGTTTAAAAATTAGTTTTTAGTGTAAAATTAAAATACTTATTTAATATATTTTAAAAACATGGAAGGAACAAAAAATTACTATTTGGATAACTTAAAATCAAAACAAAATAAGTTCAAGAAAGATAGTATTAATATTGATGAAAAAGGGATTAGTCGAAGAAAATTTATCAGAGGAGCACTTGGTGCCACTGTTTTAGGGTTGGTAGGGAAAAATTTTTTAGAAATCTTAGAAGAGAAAGGTGTTTGGGAGAGTTTAGAAAAAAGAGGCGAAAAGATAAAAGAACCTTATAATGAAAAAAGAGTTACTAAATTTACCCTAGAACAAGAAAAGATCAGGCAAGAGAACTCTAGAATAATTGGAAAAACTATTGAGGAGCAATTATTAACTCAAGATCAGGTGGTATTAAACTTAGAAACTAAAGAAGCTCTTCGGCAAAAATGGAAAGAAAGTTATTCGCCAAAACCTGAAAATTATTCAGGTGAAAATTTAGAATTTGGCAAAAATTATTTAGGTTTAGAGCAGGCTATGGAAAAAATGCAACCTTGGCTATTTTCAATGAAAGAGGAGTTTCGGAAAATAGGCATATCGGAAAATTATGTTTATTTGGCTATTCCGGAATCTCATTTTAAGTTAGACGCATTTTCGAGGGCTAAGGCTAAAGGTCCTTATCAATTCATTGAAAGCAGTGCAAAAGCTTATGGTTTGAAAATAGACGCAGTAGTTGATTTTCGATGTGATCCTGTTGAAAGTGCTCGGGCTTGCGCCCAACATCTAAAGGATAGCTATGAAAGATTTAATAACGATTGGGATTTAGCCTTTGCTGATTATAATGGGGGATTTACTAATAAATATGCTCAGTTCAGAATTGACAAAAAAGATCGTAATTACAAGGATTACCTAGAGTGGAGAGAAAAACGTCTGAACAATTATTTAAAAAAGAAAGACAATAATCATAAGGTGAAAAAAGGAGAAAATTTAAATATTATTGCCAGAAAATATCAAACATCAGTTCAAAAAATTAAAGACGATAATCAATTAAAAAGTGATACAATTCAAATAGGCCAAAATCTTAAAATCGAAGGTAATAAAAAAATCAATTTAAATGAATTGAGTGATTCTTTGGAAAATTTAAACTACCCAGAAAAGTTTTATGCTATTCTGGATGTAATCAAAAAGCAGAGTTTGGAGGAGAAATTTCCGCCTGAAAAACTAGAGTTTAATTTGTTGAAAGTTCCTGAGGTCGATTTTCTTAAGGATAGCTATGTTATAAAGAGCGGAGATACTTTATTTGGGATAGTCAAAAATTTAAAGAAAAAACTTATCGAGAAAGATTTAGATTTAGGTTATTCTGTTAATAATATTGTGAATTTAATTATGGATCAGAATAATATAAAAAAACCAGAGGCCATTCAACCTAGACAAAAAATTGTTTTGAGAATTCCAATTTCAGAATCACCGTCTTTAGTTTCGATGGCTAAAAGTTTAGGGGTTGATTTGAAAAAATTGCAAACTTTAAACCCAGCAGTTAGAAATTCAAAACTTGGTTTGCCAAGTAGCTGTGAAATTAGAGTGCCTAAATAGTCGCTATCGACGAATTTGCGATTTAGTTTTTTAAATGATAGAATATTGTCAATATTTTTAATTAATAATTTTTTATGAGCAAATATAAGGTAACAATCGGAATGGAAATTCATGTAGAATTAGGGACGGAAAGCAAGATGTTTTGTGCTTGCAAAAATGGAATGGGTTTAACCAAAAAGCCCAACCAAAATATTTGTGAAGTTTGTACGGCTCAGCCGGGTTCTTTGCCAGTCCCTAATATTAAAGCCATTGAATATGTCATGCGAGCTGGCTTGGCTTTGAGTTGTGAAATTGCCAAAGACACCAAATTTGATAGAAAAAACTATTTTTATCCTGATCTACCCAAGGGTTATCAGATTTCTCAATATGATCAGCCGATTTGTGAAAACGGCCAAATTACTTTTGATTACTGGGACAGAAAAGAAAAAACACACAAGAGTCAAGTGGGAATAACCAGAATTCACTTAGAAGAAGATACTGGAAAATTAATGCATTCTAGCGGAAGCACCTTGGTTGATTTCAATCGGGCGGGAGTGCCCTTGATGGAGTTAGTGACAGAACCGGATTTGACTTCATCTCAAGAGGCTAAACAATTTTGCATTGAATTGAGAAAGCTATTTAGATATTTAAAAATTTCTACGGCTGATATGGAAAAAGGTCAAATGAGATGTGAAGCCAATATTTCTTTATTTAAAGAAGGAGAAGAAAAACTTTCTGGGACCAAAGTTGAATTGAAAAACATTAATTCCTTCAAGGCAATTGAAAAAGGCATTGAATATGAAATCAAAAGACAAACCAAATTATTAGACAAAAAAGAAAAAATTATTCAAGAAACTCGAGGTTGGAGTGATGAAAAAGGAAAAACTTTTTCTCAAAGAATTAAAGAAAACTCTGATGACTATCGATATTTCCCAGAACCAGATATTTTGCCAATGAAATTCACTTCAGAGGAAATCGAAAGAATTAAATATTCTTTACCAGAATTACCTTGGGAGAGAAAAGGGAGATTTATTCGACAAATGGGCTTGACTGAACAAAATGCAGAATTTCTAGTTGATTACAAGGAAATGGCTGATTATTATGAACAAGTTTGTAGTGAATTGGATGAGTGGATGAGTGTTAGCAAAAAAGAAATTTCTGAGAATGAATCTTTAAGGCTTTACAAATTGACGGCTAACTATCTTTTAACCGAAACCCAAAAAAGTTTATTTGAAAAAGGCTTGGACATTGAGGATATTAAAATTACTCCAGAAAATTTTGCTGAGTTGATTAAAATTGTTTATAAAAAAGAAGTCAACTCCTCAACTGCCCAAGCGGTTTTATCGGAAATGTTTGAAAAAGGAGGAGATCCCAGCCAAATAATAAAAGAAAAAGGTTTGGCTCAAACCAACAACGAAGAAGAGCTGGATCAAATTGCGGAAAAAGTAATTGCTGAAAATTCCAAATCAGTAGAAGATTACAAAAAAGGTAAAGAAAATGCTATTAAATTTTTAATGGGGCAAGTTATGAAGGAGACCAAAGGGAAAGCAAATCCAAAGATTGCTATGACAATCCTAGTTAAAAAATTAAAATAGTTAATCAACTAATCAACCACTTAACTGAATGAAAATCGCAATCGATGCCTCTAGGGCATTTTTAGACAAAAAAACTGGCATAGAGGAATATGTTTTTCAATTAGTGAAAAATCTTCAAAATGACTTAGCTGACCATGAGGTGATTTTGTATTTAAGAATAGGTGGAGAAGAAAAACTAAAAAAAGTTTTTAAAATTCCAGAAAAATGGGAAATCAAGGAAATTCCTTTTAAATATTTTTGGACTCAAATAGGAATGGCTTGGGAATTTTTGACCAATTCACCTGATGTTTTATTTGTTCCGGCTCACACCATTCCTTGGATCCATCCAAAAAATTCAGTAGTTACTATTCACGGATTGGAATATGAACATTGTCCAGAAAGTTATTCTCTTTATTCTCGCTGGTTTCATCGATTTTTTATTAAAAAAAGTTGCAAATGGGCTAAAAAAATTATTGCAATTTCAGAAAATACTAAAAATGATTTAATTGAAGTCTATGGAATTGATGCAAAAAAAATTGAAAA
>Ga0306866_1000369_pt1 | contig 14543 bp, 26 predicted proteins | sample AntRauTorckE5432_FD_190450 | JGI IMG/M metagenome (GOLD analysis project Ga0306866, IMG submission 190450) | Saline lake microbial communities from Rauer Islands, Antarctica - Metagenome Torckler E5 #432 (v2) (version 2) | ecosystem: Environmental > Aquatic > Non-marine Saline and Alkaline >...
CTTTTTCTTCTGTTGATTGATTCATCAACTCCTTTGCTGTTAACATTTTCTCTTCCATTTTTATTATTGTTTAAATTTAACTCTTTATTATGTCTACTGACACAATTATATAATGTATTCGGGTGTTTTATTTTTTTAATACGATCACCATATTTTGGTTCATCTATACTTAAACCATGTATAGGTATTTGCATCTGAGAACGTTTTAATATCTCGATATCACCGCATGGATTGTTACTACGTATATTTAAAGATTTAGTTGTTGATGATGAATAATTAATATCTGATGTAGAATTTTGGTCACCATCGTATGTTTCAATAGCTATTTTATGTCTTTTCGCAAGTGGATCACTATAAATATTTAAACTCGAATAATATGATCTTAATGTTGGCATTATTGAACTAAGGTTCATTTTAGGCATACTAGTAGCACATAATACAGTCCAAACATTAACATGATTCCAACATATGGCAATGAAATTATTATTTCTAATGTTTCCACCTAAATTAGGATTAAATTCTAAATCATATTCATTTTTTAAAAAATATGCTATTGCCCATGCAACGCCACTATCTTTAATATCAATTGCACCTTTATCTGGTAATTTAAATGCCATAATTATTATTTAAAGTTCATCTATTTAATATTTTTTTCATTTTAACATATACTTCCTTAGTAAACTCACACTTTGGAAGAGTATCGATCATTTCTAACATGATAGTTGTATCTTTATCTATTTCAGCCTGATCTAATATTGGTCTGAACTCTTTTTCAAGTTCTAATAACAACACTTGTCTTTGACTGGTAACATGAAAATACTCTATCAAGTTATTCTTAGCATTCTCGCTTAAGACCATGATTACAAGTCAGTTAGTCTAGCTTCTAATATCTTAGCGTAGTCCACTAATGAGCGATCATCGGCAGAAGCATTATGTGCTTGCATTCTAATTTCTAGCTCATCTTCTTTAATCTTAACTATAAGATCATTAATATAGTCTTGACTAACAGATTCATAGTCATCTTCAAAATATGCCTGATCTACAATCTCAAACTTATTATCTTCGGTAACGCTTGCTTTAGCATATGGGAAGTACTCACATACTCTAATCTTTGAGTTATCATATTCAGGCACAGCTATAACATTCATCGGATCAACTAGACACAACAACACTGGTGCAGAATCTTTATCATTAGTTCTATACCACCCTCTAAATTTCTCAACATATTTAGTTGCACCAACATGTAGACCATCAGAACATTCAATTTTTGGATTACCATCACATTTAGGTCTTTCTTTAGTAACTGGTGTACCTAATCTAATATCCATAGTGTGACTATGGTGGTCGGTATATAAAGATTTATTCTGATCTTCTATTTGATCGAGTTTAGCTTGAAGTTCATGTAATTTACCTACTAACTCAATGTCTAAATCATCCTCGTTCTGCCATCTACTGAAACTGCTTGCGGTGGTTACCTTATAACCTTGAAAGACTCTATCTTCATGTTCAACTTCCTCTTCCATTTCCTCATAGATTTCATCTGGCTCGTAACCATATTCATCGCAATACTCGTCAAAACTATCACAACCTTCTAAGTCATAGTCACCTGTTGGTTCTTCCCATGTTTTAGTTTCGATATATGTTTCAGTCTCATATAGTTTATATACTACATAATTAGTAGGAGACTGTTTTCTTTTAAACTTGATTCTCATGTAACTCTCAGAAATAAATTCAGCAAGATCGTGATCAATCTTCTCTTTATAATCTACGGTCTTGTAAACTACTAGGTAACCTTTATTGGTTAATGAGAAGTCATAAGTGTTGATGAATTTAAACAAGTCTTGTCTAACTCTCTTATCAGGATTAGCCATAAGACGTTTCCAGAAGTTTACTATCGAGTCAGTCGGGAAACCTTTGTTAATATATTCTTCTACTGTTTTAATAAGATCGTCAGGGACTGGTGTATCGAATCCAGCCAAAGTGGTAACATCACTATCGGGATCATACTCAAAGTCTTCAAGTACACTCATTTTAACTTTTACGTTAAGACCTACTTTTATTTCAGATACGTTCTGATCTGATGGGTCTTTCATTGCCTTTAATACTATGGCAAAGAAATTATCAGCATCATCCTGTGTATTAAAACTTTTAGAGTATATTTCAGAGTTAATCATTACATTAACTCTAGTACCTCTCATTGTTCCGACTATATTATTCATAACTTCTTAATTATTTATTATCTACTACGTATATTTCACGTGCTAAGTTGCAAAATTTTTTAATATAAAACAAGTAGAGGATTAGGACATCACCCCTAACCCTTTTTTCTACTTCTCAATTATCATGTCTAACATGATTAATAACTCTTTATGTGTTTCGTTATTAATATCTAGATTATATGGTAATTGTATCCAATCCAATCTCTTAGATGATTTTTCAGTTGCCGATATTAAAAGTTTTACTTCATCTGCAATCGGAGTGTTTTTAATGTCAACCTGATTACTGATTTTGGTGTTTAGCTTATCTTCCAACAAGTCAGCACTAATATTTTGATGTAAATATTTATCAATATTATTCATATAGTTATTGATATTTTTCACAGCCTTATAAATATCAATATCAACATGTTGCATCACATTAACATTTTTAAGGACATCGTTAATTTTATTACGATAAATGTCATTCACTAAATCTATATGACGTGATTGCAATATATCATCCAATTTTCTATATACAAAAGTTTGGTAAAAATAATCAACGTGCATCGCTTTCCTACCTAGCATTTTCATATACTTTTCATTTGCTCTAGATATACCAACAATTAAAATACCTCTATCGTGTAAATTCAAGTCATCAGAATTTATAATATGACTTTGACATGAAAATGCATTCATAACTCTACTACAATGCTCTAACGAATGACTATCACTTAAAAAACCATAATAAATACGACCTTTAAAATTAACCAATCTCTCAAAGTTATGTCTTTGACTTGCCGAAGTATAAGAATTATCGTATGATTTTAAAGGAATACCTTCTTTAAGTACACCCTTATTAATTCTTTTTTCTTTACGAAAATCAATAAAATCCTGACTTACCTCAACATCTGCATATCGATTTGTTGCTTTCTTACCCACTAATTCATGGAAATCGGCTAACAACTCTTTCACTAATTTATTAGCTTTTCTTTTATTTAAAACATATTTATATGTTTTTGGATCATTATAATGGGCATAAATACCACTTCCTTTATTTACAATGACACCCAACTTAATTTTTAAGTTAAACAACATCTCTTCGGTGATAAAATATGGTGTTATAATATAAAACCTATCATTATTGGAGATGTGCTTTAAATAACTTTGTTTAATAACACTACGATCAAACTCTTTGTCATTATAGTAGATATCTTCATGACTGTCCATTGTAGAATATTTCATATCCCAAGCATTACTTCTGCTATATCTACTTCTAGGTGGTTTCTTACCATAGACATGCACATTATACATGCTAGCAAACATATTATCTGCATTTGGTATACTAAACTCATTATATTTAAATTTAGGTAAAGTAATATCACCTACTTTAATCACATCACCTAAAAATATTTCATCATCATCAGATATTCTTAAGGTACTTATGTTTGATATTGCAAAATAGTACTCTTCTAAAGTTTCAACATTTTCATGTTGCTTTGCCAACATTTCCTTAAGTTCACTAAGAGCAGCATCAATTTTATTTTTGATGATCTTAATGTTTTGATTTGTATATTTTAATGATTCACGTGATGGTGTTACACCAGTTCCTTCCAATTCACCAATTTCTAATCGAATGGCAATTGGTATTGAGTAATCATTTAAACTAAAACCAATGGTCTCATAGTTAAGTGGATATGCTACTCTACCATAACACACATGTATTTTATTTTCAAAGTCATCACCTCTATACATGAAGTTTTTACCTCTGACGATTTTATAATCATTAGTAACATAATCATTAGAGAATCCTTCAAAAATTATATTTTCAAAGTAATAAAGTTGACGTAATGTTTTTCTTTCAAATTCGTATAGATCAGATTCTTTTACTGGTATTTTTACTTCTGTACCAAATCCTTCTTCTGTTCCTTCCAAACTTAATAATTCATTGGCAGGTTTAGTATTATCTTCGAAGATATCATATACATATTTCACGTTTTTAGTCGTGATTTTGCTTGAACTGTCAAGTCTTTCTAAGAAATAGTCAACATCAGCTTCAAACTCACTAACCTTCTCTTTTAAAACAATTATATCTTGATCGATAGTATCTTTTTCTGCAACAGGGATGTTGGTTTCTCTCTCAGCCTCTAATGCCTTGATTTTCTTATTTGTCAGATTCAAATCATCATATGCCGTTTCAATGGACTTTCTACAGAAACTAATTTCATTCTCTTTAGAAGAAACAGTTATTACATAGAAACTTTCAGCATATGCTAGTGGAGTTTTACCTCCTAATCCGAAACCACCAATTTGATTATTAGAAGATCGTTTTGTTGACTTAAAATATGTACCATAGATGTTGATTACTCTATCTGGTGACATACCCATTCCTTTATCAATAAAAGACATGTGATGACCACTAAGGTCTTTACCTAGTCTCACTATTACAGGTACTTTTTTGGAGTCCACTTCTGCTTCAACGTGTGAATCGAAACAATTTGAAGTGATTTCACGAATAACAGTTCCTACTGGGTCTGAATATAACCCACCAGTAAACATTTGGAATATCATCGCTTGAGAATCACCATCAAGCTTCATGGCACTTACTCTGCCAGATGAAATGTTTTTATTCTTGTTAAGTTCGTTAGTTTTGATTTCCATGATAATTGAATTTTTTATTGATGTACTAACACATACGATAATTCAAACCTATGGTTACAATTATCTATCAAAAATATTAAATATTTTATGTAGTGCGAATAAACCATAGCTACCAAATAATATTCCATACAACCACCAGAATTCTAGAAACACCTGCATTTGAGTTAGTGTAGGATTCTGCATCCAATAGATTGATGGGTATAGCATTACAATAAACGCAATAACACCTAGTATTACGAATATAATTGTTTTTTTATTTTTCATCATTATTTCCATTTAATAGTTTTTTCTTTTCTCTATCTTCTTTCATAGCATTAAGCTCTTTAAGACTTTTATCTTTCAAATCATTGGAGTATTGAATCATGTTTTTATATGCTTGAGTAGCTGCCTTTGCACCAGCACCGAGAGCACCCATAGTTATTTTAATTTGATCATCAGGACTTAGATGCTTCACATTATCATACATCTCAATATAGAATGCCATGAATTCATCTTTAAGTTCTTCACTAATATGACCACCATCATTTAAGGTAATAACCAACTCATGAACTTTACTCTTATTCTTATCTGCCTTAGTTTTAGTAAGTCCAGTCTTAGTTTTCTTCTTTCTAGCTTCACCGACACGAAGTATCTTCCAATCTTCTATTGCATGAATATCTAGATCATCCATTAAATTACGGATTATTCCGTTTGAATCATCAGAAAGGTAGTCATCGTATTGCACTTTACGTGATGTTGTTATGAACTCACCGTACTCAGTGTGGAATACTTCTTTTAAGTCCGTAGGTACTTTTAATGAATCAATCTTAGTACGTTTAAGTTTAAACTTAGGCTTTACTTCGATCTCGTGAGTTATTTTCTTATAACCAACTCCATACCCAAAAATAGCTTTTATCTCTAATAATAATTTCATTTTTTTTAAATCGATGTTCAACAATAGGTACGAAAAATATTCAATTAAAGTTGCAGATTAATTCGATAATAACTAAACTTGCAACCTATTAAATAATTAATTCGTATTATCAACAAAAAATAAAATATTATGAAAAAATTTATGCTCAGAATATATTTGATCATTATGAATCTAACTATAATATCTTCATTTGTGTTTGTGGCTAGAATCAACAGGGTTGTTGAAGAAATACCATATGATCTAACAATGATTATTGCTTTAAGTATTATGCTTACTGGTACTATCATAGGTGTCGTATTAAGCCTAACGTTACATGATTTAGCTAGAAGTCAAGATGAGGTTCAAAAGATGGAATGGAGAGCTAAAGAGAAACTAAGACAAGCAATTGAAAAAATTGCAGTTAAAAAAGATGGTGAGTTAGATACCATCTATGTCGGTTTATTAAATAATGGTAAAGTAAGATAAAGGCTATGGCTGAGAAGAAAAGAAGAGGGCTTAAAGAAGCATTAGAGCAAACAAGGGTGGTCAATTCACCACTGTTCAGTTCATCAGAAATAAATTCTGACGATGAGAATTCTAGAACTAAATATAATAGTAATACCCTAAAGAATGCCAGTCGTAAATCAAGTGAGTGGGCTAACATTATTGTTAAAGAAGATAAAAACAATAGACTTAGTGATCTAGTTAAACATCTTGGTATTAATGACAATGATAAGATACAAGAACTTAAAAGGTATATCGCATTTAAGGAAGCATATAGCTATAAGTTGGGAGTAAAAGATGGTGAGAACGGAGTCAAACAAGAGATGCGTGACTTATTAGGAATTGAAAATAAAGAAGAAAGTGACTGGTAATGAAAATACATAAATCACTAAATCGTTTCTTGGTGGATGGAAAAATCTATAAAGAACTTTGTATTAAATATGATCTCGATTGCCATTTTGAAGGTAGAGCTACCATACAAAAAGAATTAGCATATAAATCCTATATGTTTAATTGGATTCAACCACCTAAGTTAGTTGAAAAGAAACACCCCAAGTTAAAGCTATCTAAAGATTGGAAGATTCCTTACTGTTTGGATGTACATACTATGGAATCACTAATAAAGGCAGCATATTGGTTGAAAGATAGTGACCATATATTTTTTGAAATGACTAAAGATTTCTTATCTTTAAATCCTGAACTAAAAAACTGTGGTATCATACCTAATTATGATGCATTAATGGGTTTCACTTCTGGATTTAATCTAGATGATATTTTAGCATTCCAATGTGAAGGTGGTGCAATTATGAGAAGTCAACTATTTAAAATTAGAACAGCAATTGCCGATAGAGCACTTGGTATACAGACTCAATGGGTTTTATCAGAGAAAACATTACAAAAAGTAGAAAAATATTTAGAAACAACATAAGAATGAATGATAACAAACCAGAAAAATTTGCACTCTATTGGGTTGATGATGAAATTGGTAGAGATTGGTTTGTATTAGTACCTTCATATGATAATTGTGGTGATTACTTTGAGATTGAATTAGCCGAAGAATATCATTCATCATATGAAGACCTACCATATGATTTATATGGTGGTGGCATGTTTGCAGAATGCAACGCCAATTTTGTTTGTTATGTACCAATATCACTTCTAGAAAATACCGAAGTCAGCAGATTTGACATGAATGGTCGTAAAATAAAAGACTCTACTATATCATATCTACAAGCATCTAAAGAATCATACATGGAGCTAGTGGAAAGAATAGATATCATTGACGATGTTCTACATAATGAGATGCTACCTGACTTTCCAAAGGAATTAAAAGATGAGATAACTTCATCAGAGAATCCTATCGATTACACATACGATTTTTTCATGGAGAATTTCGAAAATACAGAAGCTATGGAAGCTCTTCTGGAAGATGTGTATGGGATCGGTAAGAATGATCCTGATATGATTGATATCGTTTTGTTTTTCTTATATAATGTAAGGATCAGCAAACACTTAGATTTTTTAATAAACAAGCCATTCGGTTGTCTACATGCTCAAACTGATATCTTAAGTCAGATCGAAGGTATGAGTAGAATTGATGAAGGTGATAAATCAATATTTAGAACATATGTGTATGATGGATGTTTATATCAAGAAGGTGGTAATGTAGTTAGAATAAACAAAAGAAAAGAATGAGAAAAATAATATTACGTACTATAGTATTAATATTTTTTATTGGTAATACTATTCTAGTGATTTCCTGTCAACCAGTAGAAAATAATACGAGAAATGAATCAAGCCACATTGAAATAGTAAGAGAGGATGCTAAGGTTGATAGTTCAGATATTGAATTGAAATTCAATATAATTAAGAGATATTCTGAAGATATCACAAGTAGCAGTTATGATCTAATTGAAATAGAACATGATAACTGTAGATATCTTATTGTTGAGGGATATGGTGAAACATTAGAATTCATGCATAAACCAAATTGTAAAAACAAACATTAGATAAAAAAAAAGCCACTTAATTAGTGGCTTTTTTAATTTCTTCTACTCTGTGATATTTTTCTAATTGAATTTCATGATATTCTTTGTAGGATTCATGTGATGCTAAACAAACTAGTGTTGGTATAAATAAAATTACTGTTAAAAAACCAACAACAAACCAATCATCTGTTTCCCAAAAACTTAATCTAAACCCTATCATCTTAAAAACTTTGATAAATGCTATTATTGAAAATATAGTTAAAATTATTCCAATTACTAATAAACCAATAAAATCTTCCATAATATTATTCTTCTTTCTTATTTTTTGGGAATACTGCTTCTGATAAGTAATAACCCAATATACCTAATGCTATGGCTGAATACCAAGGTAATTGAGTATTAGTAATATAAGTATATAAAAACGATATACCAAATGCAAATACAAATAATAGAATTGTTCTTTTTAAAATCATAGTTTTTTATTCAAAATCTCCACTGTTAAATTTATTGATAAAACTAACAACTTCTAAATATACTCCTTCTTTGTTGTTACAAACAACAACATCGCCACAAAGATAGGTCATTTCACCGATAATGCTCTCTAAATATATGCGAGCATTATCATATTCATCACAAATCTCATTAATTTCAGCAATAACATCCATCAAAGCATCCCATGACTTATGATATAAACCATTGTTCTGCGTTACAGTCGGTGAGTTTTGAGCACCTGAGAAATCATGACCCATAAATTTCCTTATGATCTCGTTGTTCTCTGCTAACTTGTTGTTTATTGTTATATTTTCCATTGTTTTAGAATTTAATTTCTTTATCTTTATAGTGTTTTACGATCAAAGGTACGAATATGTTACAACATTATTTATATTTTATTCGTATTAAACATTACATCAATTAAATATTATTACCATGAAAAAATATGGACAAGACTTAAAATCTGATTTAATTAAGACTGAGACAAAGTTAAAAAATATTCAAATTAATATTCAAAAAAGATTTGATTTAATCATCTCAGATTATAGAGAATATATTACCGAAGAACAAAAGAGGTATTTAATTAGCTTTGGTAGTTCTGATCTTACATTAGAAAAAAAGCTTGATTTTATCATTGAAGTCGAAGATAAATACATTAAAGAAAATGGTAATCAAATAGATTTATTTAATTGATATTTGGTTATAAACAAAAAAAATATTAAATTAACGTAATGATATATTATTTGAAGGGAAACGCTGTAGAACCTAAAGAAGTTGAAGGTAGAAAGATCATAGTGCATGTTTGCAATGACGTGGGTGCTTGGGGAAAAGGTTTTGTTATGGCATTAAGTAATAAATGGAAAAAGCCTGAACAAGAATTTAGAGCAAGCAAAATCAAAAGATTGGGGTATAAGATGATACATGGGTTGCCAATATGATTGCACAACATGGTATACATCGTGACAATTTTGATGTACCTCCTGTTCGATACATAGCAATTGAAACATGTCTAAAAGAAGTTGGTTATTGGGCAAGTAAAACAGGAACAAGTATAGTCATGCCAAGAATTGGTTGTGGATTAGCTGGTGGTCGTTGGAGCATGATTGAGAATATTATAGAGGCTACTTTAAGTGATGTTGATGTATACGTGTATGATTTTGAAGACGTTACAAGTGAAAATTATGTTAAACCAAATATTTAAGATATAACAAAATATATGAGTAAAGGATCAAAAGATAATTTAATTAATGTTATGGATTTAATACCTAACAATGCAAATGATGTTGCTGATATTCAGAAAGAACTAAGTTTTATTACCAACAGTATTAGGAAAGATGATTATAATAATAACCTAAACGAAGAAAAAAAGAAATACTATTACAATAAATTAATTAATATATCCGATAAAATTGCAGATTGTTCTCGACCAGCATTTAATATTAGGGATATGTTAGAAGAAAGTTATACTACCAGATATAAGGACAATCCTAAAGAAGGTTATAAACAATTCTTAAATCATTACGGCAGTATACATAAACCATATGATACTGTAAAAAATAACATATGGAAATCACTTAAATTAATAACAAACGAAGAATAAACTACCCACCTACGCCAAAAGCGATAGGTTGGGTTTTAGAACTTAGAACATTATGCAAAGAGCAGAACATACTATTTCTTTCGGGCGTATTTATAGCCACCCCAAGCCCTGCGATAACAATGGACGCATTATAATCAGCATCGATAGTTTCCGTAGAGCAATTTGTATTGACGCATTTAAACGTCTTATTAGTTCGTTTTCCAATATGATTACAAGAATGGCACGTCTGACTAGTGTGCCTAGGATTAACAACAATCAGTTTCACACCATTAAGCAAAGCTGATGAATGTGTTTCCGTAGCATTATTATGAAAACGTTGCAATGTATGATATTAATAACACAGGTGGCTGGTATGACTTCGGTTTTTTAATTGGTGTCGGTGGTATAAGTTTTAGTTCAAGAGGGAAATGACAATACTAGCAATTGCCATCGGTAACTACATCGGATTTTCACTACTAGATTATTACAGCAGAACTAATCCTAAAAAAATAAAACATAAAGAAAATATTGTAATTACCCTTTTAATTGCAATTACTCAATTACTTATGTTTCACATATATAAAAAAACCTAGTAGTTGTTCTACTAGGTTTTTTTATAACTTAATTTTTATGTTTCCGTTCATATTTTCCAAGGGTATTTTTTAAATAATTTTTAATATTCACCCTACCTTCCATTAAAAAAGTATATGTATATGTATTATCAACATTTGATTTTACTTGGATGATATTATCTGCTAATAGTTTAGCATCGGTTAAACTAATATAAAAATTTTCTTTCATCATTTTAGTTCCCATGAGCTTACGATGTTTTAATAAACACTCAGTAATATCACTAAAGACTCTTTCATTTGAATCTTCTGATTTAATTGTAATGTGATATGTTTTGCCAAAAATTGTGAAATATTTATAGAAATCCATAGTGATGAAATTAATTGTTTAAAGTTATTCAACTACTAATAAATAGAGACCGATCATAAAAAACCATCTCCATATTTAACTATTAAATCACTTATATATTCTGAGTGTTCAACATATCTCTCATATACATTACCAATGGTTATATGAAAAGCAAAAAAAGGATCACGTTCTAACCCACATTTCTCTCTAATATCCTCAGCTTCCACACATCTAGCAGGTAGCCACCAGTGATGTCCATCTGTTCTTACATCAGTAGCAAACTCAACCTCAATAGCTTTACCATTGTATTGAGTATGCATCCAATCATACTGAAATCTATTAGGGACTTTATCAGCTATTATAGTGAGGTGTGTGCCTCTAAAAGGTTCACTTAGTGGAATGTTATATCTTTTACGAATAAACCAAGCATAGTACCTTGAAATGTCTTCATCAAGCATGATAACTGCAGTCCTCTTCCATCCTGCTTGTCTAGCATGTTTTTTAGTAACATTATCTGGTTCAAAGACAAGTTTACCAGAAGTAACCATATTATAGTTATGTGTTGATTTCATTCACTAAACTGATTTTTCACAACATACACACCAACACCTAAGTTAACAAGTAGTGTAATTATGAATGATATTATTATGTGTTTCGTTTTAGATTCAACAGTTAAATAGTTAAAGTCGGAAAAGTGTTTTCTTTTCCATTTTTTAGGAACGTTTTTGATTAAATAATTTGACAGTTCAACTAGATTAAGTTTCTCTTGCTCTTCAACCAAGTCTCTGGACTCAACAACTATCTTAAGTTTTTCAGTCCAAGAAAATACATGACACCATTGAACATTACCGTCATTGTCTATTCCAATAGCATAATTCAATTCGTTTTTATTACCACCCTGCCATTGTTGTTCTTGATACATACCAACTTCTCTAGGTAAATTTTTAAACACAGTAACAAAGGTTTTAAACTCATACTTCTTACCGTAAGTTGCGTTTAAATATTCAAATGCTTTTTCTGCTTTAGGATCATTATAACCTAGAATAGCTTTTTGTTTATATTGATCATGCAACTTAAGGTTTCAAGTTATTCAAAATTTATAGTAACATTTGCACCAATTATAAAACTAGCATAACTAATAAACGACCAGAGTACATAATCTTTTAACCCTAGAAAAATATCATTATAATATCCATAGATAAGAAAACCAAATATAACGCCTGAAATGAAAAAAAAGAAACTTTTAAATATTATCCTTATCTTTCTTTTTTTGGAATAATCCATTCACTCTCATTTTTACATATAAAATTATCGATGATAAACTACCACCTATCATAAATAGGTCTAAAAAATCTAAATGTGAGTGATTATCAGCACAAATGCCAAATACATGTAATACTGCTTCCATTATTAATTATTTTTTGTTAATCCATTCCCTTTCCTTTACCGATTTGATTAAGTAAATCATCGATATACGTTTTATAATCAGAATTAGATAATATATGTTTAAGATCGTTATTATGAATAATATGGCTGCTCCATTCACATTCAATATCACATCTATCTAAATCTGATAGTAAATCCATTAATGTTCTAGGATGTGGAAATGTGTACTCATTCTGTAATGAACCTACTTTAGGATTACTTATCTTATAGAATTTCTCATGATTATAAAATTCTATAATATATCTATCTTTAGTAAACTTAATCCATTTTAACATTTGAGTACCATACCAGTCAAAGAAGAATGGCTCTTGGTTATCATATTGACCACCAGCAACTAAACCAACCATCCCAATATGGAATGGTTGGTTTAGGAAGTCGAAGTATTCTTTACGTCTACTAGACTTATCAAAAGGTAATGATTTAAATATCATAACACTAATGTATAAAATTTATTTTGTTTTTTCAACTTTATCTAATCCTTTTTGTATTTCTTCACCAGCTTCGGCTACTTTGTTATTAATTTCATCAGTTAACCACTTAGTATAACGAGCATGTCTTTCAGCTCCAATAAGTTTATCAACTTGCTCAGGAACAAAATAATGTGCTCCCACCATCGACAAGGCTATTATAATTATTAGTGTAATAATACCTTTTGCTGCCTTAAAGACAAATCTTAAAATTAATAATACTATTACTAATGCGATTGCGATTACTATAAAATTTTCCATGATTATATTGTTTTAAGTTTAAAGTTTCTAATTCTTACTAAAAATTGTTTTTAATGTCATCCATACTATTGTTATTGGTGCGAGTATCATAAAAATAACGAAGGATATTTTGTTTTGATACATACTTTTTCTATCTTTCTCAGACATTAAACAGTGGAAAGAAAAAGCACCGATAACAAACCAAATAAAAACAATTGTCATAATAATATTCATATATCTTTTTTTAATTTATACGACAATTAGTTGTTAATGGTTGCAAATTTCTGTATTAGAACCTCCAGTAAGATTATGTGCATCAAATGCATTCTGATCAGTCACAACCTCTTCTTCTCGTCTAACAACACAATCATGTCGATGATTGCAATTTGATATATCAGACCCATATACTTTATATATAACACCTTCGGATGTGTCAATCATAGAATACTCATGATATCCACTATTTTTATCTATGTGACAAAACTCATATATTATTGAACTACCATCATCCATGTTAAACTCTAATACTCTAGGCTTATTAATAACATTAACAACCTTACGTTCTAAATAATATACTATTTTACCATATAATTTATTACTAAACTGGTGTAGTTCATCATTTTGACCGACAACATCACATTGATAATACTTAGGTCTAAATTCTATGTATTGACGTGGATCACCTCTTTCACCTTGATTGATCAGGATATCATAAAAGAATCCATCTTTATCACTGAGTAAGGCAACATGATACACTTTATCATTATGATCTAATTCCTTGGTAAAGGTTTCATAACTACCTACCTCTCCATACTTAACTAAAGAGTCAAGCATTTCAATATACACATTCTTGTGTAGTGGTAAATATGAACCAAAATAGATGTCATTACTTGAAAGACCATAACCCTCAAAAAAATTGAGTAAGGCAGTGTTGACTTTTGGATAGTCAATAACATCACAAACACCGTTGTTGGTGTGATTAACTTTTTCAGGTAACAGCAACTGTCCTTGTGATGTTGTTACCGTAAATAACAATAATGTAATTAATATACTTTTCATAACAATTAATTTTCTTTATTATATGTTACGAAAGATTTGTACCTTTAGTTACAATATTATTTAACTTTCTTATAATACCTCCAGAAAAGAATCTTCATTGCA
>Ga0306866_1000375_pt1 | contig 14402 bp, 20 predicted proteins | sample AntRauTorckE5432_FD_190450 | JGI IMG/M metagenome (GOLD analysis project Ga0306866, IMG submission 190450) | Saline lake microbial communities from Rauer Islands, Antarctica - Metagenome Torckler E5 #432 (v2) (version 2) | ecosystem: Environmental > Aquatic > Non-marine Saline and Alkaline >...
TGCTTGCTTATCATAGGCGTTTTCCATAAGTACTCCTTTATATTAATCAATAGTTACTCTCCAATCAAGCTGTCTAATAGCGCTATCAATACTAACAAACTCGTGCAATAAACCATCCCTTTGTTTTTGTAAAGTTATTATATCCAAACTTTTATTATCAGAACCAATAAGTTCCGTAATAACAGCTACTTTTAATTCTATAGCTTCTCTGAGTTCAATAGCAGTACTAAGAGTTACTTCAGTATCTCCTATACTAATCTTAGACTGTGTATTAGCCTGAATTAATATTAAATTTATAGTTTGTAATTTATTAATATAATTTAATAACACAACTACAATACCATTAGCTTCTATCTCATTTACAAGCCCAGAAGATAATTTTCTCCTGAGCTCGTTTATTTTTTGTTTTAATAATATACGTTCATCTAATTTTTCTCGTAAGTACATAATCTCCTATTGTTTAATAGCGTAAGCTTGTTGAACAATTACCGCAGTACTTAATATTACTTTTCCAACGACGGCCACAGGTTGGGCAAGTAACTTTAGTTTTAACAGTAATAGGTTTTTGTATTTTTTTTCTTTTAACCTCACCTTTAAGGTTTAGTATAATTGTGTATGGAAAAAGCTCTAACTTACCAATAGCCCCAGTAACAAACCCTTGAAAAATCTCTTTACCAGGGACTGTGATACCTACGGCATTTTCGGACTCATTATAGTCAGACACAATAGATTCAAATTTATTTGCAGAATAAGCAAGAGGATCACAAAAGTTACCATAACAAATACCAGTCTCTTTAAAAAAAGAAGATCTAGTCTGGCTAGTAAACTCTCGTTCCTCAAACCTATAAGTTACTTCTATCAAACCATCCTCTATTAAATTACCTCTAAATTTAGATATAGACTCAGTACGCTCTATAAATCTAAACTTATTAGTAACTTTTAATCCATTCATAAATCCTTTTAATTCTGTAGACCCGTTAGGATCAATTATTATACTATTACCATTTAAAACATCCTGACCGTCGACTTTCACCTCTACGAGTGCCTTTCTACTTTCTTTATTTTTTAATAAAAGAGAGTAGTCTGAACCAAATGGTAATCGTACTACATTATTATTGAATTCTCTTAATACTTTACCCTTATGCTTAATCACTACTATAAAATTATTACCGTACATTATTTTTATCCTTTAACGGGCTACTAGTTAAAGCCCCTATTTATTTTAAACTAGTTAGTGTTATTATTAATTAGTTACTATACAGGTGTTACATCTATTGCTTGAGTACCTTTATCGGTAATTTTCAACGCAAACGTAACTGCTTGTCCATCAGTCAAAGTTTTATACCCTGATACATTTATAGCACTATAATGAACAAAATACTCCTCTGTATCCATTTCTTCCTCGTAGACAAATCCGTACCCTCTGTCATTATTAAACCATTTCACAATTCCATCAATCTTTTCTACCATGTTAATTATTCTCCATTTTTTAATTTTATTTTAGTTTTTACTAGTCATTGTGGCCATAATGATTAGTAATTATAATTCTTATTTTAATTTAATCAAAATATTTTACCACTATACATCTAGAAGTTACATTAATAGTTATATTTTATATCTATTGTTTAATATAGCCTGATACCAAGACTTGTGCCACTCTCTATCTTTATTAGCCCTTGAATTACAAGAGCGACATACCGTTATTAAATTACTTGGTTTACAATTCTTTTTATTATAATCTATATGATGGATTGTTAGTACCTTGTCCCTATTCCAACAAACAGGATTTAGACACACGTTCCCATCACGATCCATAATACCTTGTTTATATTCTTTATCCTTCCACGCCTCACAATAAGGGTCAAATGTAATACCACCTCTCCAATTCGGAGTGTTTGATCCAAAATAATTATTAATATAACATGTAGGGCATCTATTACCTTGACTAAAATTATTCCAAGTCACATAATTAGTATGTCCATTATCACATATGTATTTTAATTTCTGTTTTCCATTTCTATATTCAGTAGACAGTAAAGTATATCCTACTTTACTAAACTCATCTTTTATATGCTCTACATTGTGTCTAACTTTACCAGAGCACACTGAGCACCTATTACCGTTACTCCAATTTGCCCAAGTAATATTTCTAATATGACCTTTGGGGCATTTAACTTTTAAATTAGAAAAAGCATTTTTATATTTATTTAATAGCACATAACCCTCTGACGCTAGTAACTCAAACACATCATCAGTAGTTAACTTGGCATTATTACTACATATAGCACATCTACTATTTTTAGAACTCCAAGCATCCCAAGAAGTACTATACTTATGACCATTTGGACATATATAATCTAATTTTTCAGAACAATTTATATATTCAGAGGTTAATAAAACATACCCCTCGTCAGCAAAAGCTTTCCTTATACTCTCGATTGTTCTTCTTCTTACTCTACCATTAGGATTACAATAAGGACATCTTCTTCCAGTTTGCCATTTATTCCACGATATTTTATATTTATGCCCTTTAGGACAAATATATTCTAACAACGTAGCTGAGTTTGTATAACTAGTAGCTAATAATTTATATCCTTCAGACTCAAAAGAACTTTTTACATATTCTATAGTAAGCTTTTTAGACACATCACTCTACTAACTCAAAATGAGGTCCGTCGAAGAATTTATTATTCATTTTCCTATTAGAAGACCAGTCGCCTCCCCATCGAATATTTATACCCATCTGTGATGCTACGCCAAGAACAAACCCCGCAAAAAGTACAAATTTTTCTTTACTCTCCCAAGGGATACCCTCCCCTACATAATACGGAGTTACATCAACTGCTTTAGATGGAAATGTATTGTGGTTACTATTAGGCCACTTTACTTTAGAACGTCCAGAATTAAATGCATTATCTTGTTCCGTTTGCTCTCTATGCCCGCATATAACACTACAATCGTAATACTTAATAATCTCATTAAATAATCTTTGTAGAGCTACATCAGTTGTTTCAAGATTTCTTTTAGATCTTTTTCCAAACTCTGGCATATTTCTATCTCCTGCTGATTTAGAGGTTACATTAATGTTTATAAATTAGCCGCCAATAAAGCACCATTAGCCACAGAAGTTAGTGGAGAAGCTGCTAATCTTACTTCCGATATCTTTATAGGTAACTCTGTTTTAGCTAGTTGTTCTTCTACTCTTCTAACAAAACCTTCAGCTAGTGCTAAGCCTCCAGATACTACCAGAGGTATTCCATCTTTAAATACTGGAAGTTTTTTACTATTCTTTTTTAACTCATAAGCTATATTCTCTATAGTGTATTTAATAACATTATTGTAGTAAACACAAATTGCATCAGCTATATCACCTTTAGGATTATATAAATCAGTTCCAGCTTCTTTTTCTTGTAGTACAAGAGACGGAGATATATCTAACGCGCGTCCAACTGAGCTATCTATAAAATCACCAGACTTGGTCATAGAGAATTCTAGTAAAGGGTCGCCATCTACTATCACAATGCAGTTAGCCATCCCAGCCCCAAAACTAACAGCAATACCGACCAACCCATCATCAATTAATTCAGAAAGTGCTATAGCGAATGCTTCATTAATAGGCTGTGGGGCATAGCCCAAACTTCCAAGATACTGATTAATAATTTCCGTATGATAAAGAATGTCAAAGTCACTGTCAATAGGAGCGGCAGGTACGCTATATACTACCTTTGAACCAGGAACAGCTTCGCCTAATAAATTTTTAATAATTAATTTAATTATTGGCAATGATTTTTTTGACTTAGGGCTAATAACCCCCTGACTAAGAGGTCTTTCAGCAACTCCTCTACGCTCTATAGCAATATCTAATGCATCATCTCCTATCACTATAAATGATCCATCTGTATCTATAATATAGTCAGCATCTCTTTTATCCAACGACATTTTAATAGCGTTACTATTAACTTCTGATTTAGGTACTAGTCTATAGAATGCATCACGTTGCATTTTGAATATTGGATTTCCTTCTGTATCCATACTAGATGCAATTAGAAGATTAGTTCCCACATCTAGTCCTTTATGTATCAGTGTCTGTGTAGTTGGAACTTCTACAACCACACCAACAGCTTCATTTTCTTCAGTCATTTATATCTCCTATTTTTTAGGTAATTTATCCATAAGATTTTTTAATTTATTTATGTTAGCTTCAGTATTAGAATTATACTTAATCTCTTTAATTTTAACATGAGATTCCATTTTATCTTCAGCCCCTTTCTTAGACGGGTCAATAAATATATCATCCATAGAAGGTCTATCAGATCCTTCTTCTGATTGAGTATTACTAATTGAAGGCGCGCTACCTGTTAAACTTGATAACTTAGTTATTTTATCAGTTAAACTTAAAATAATGTTATCTTTAGACTCAAGTACCGCCTCTTTCTTGTCTAAAACTAGTTCCATTTTATCCATGGTTGTAGTAATTTCTACTATTTTTAACTCAAGTTGTTTAATATTTTGTATATATTTTTTTTCTAACTCAATCGAAACCTCTGCTATTGCCTCATTCAACATATCATCTACTTGCTGCTGGGAATAACCACTAGAAACTATATTACTACTATTAGCTAATTTAATTATTTCAGCTTTAAGTTCTTTTATGTCTTCAGAAGCGTTATTTACTATAGAAGCCCTACTCTGAACATTTCTTGGTCCAGTAGAACTCAATCTTCTACCTCCTTTTAAGGAGGACTCTTTATTATATATCATTTTTCTCACACCTCAGGTCGCTATAACTACAGCCAGGCAATTTATGTATCTCTTTATGGCATGTTTTACAAAGAGTGATGGTGTTAGCCACATCGTTGCCTAAACGCGGATTTTGAGCATAGCCTTCGATGTGATGACAATGTAATGGTGTATCTTCTTGCGTTTCACCACAGATTTGACATTCCCAATTATCTCGTTCGAAACACATCTGCCTTACTAAAGGGTTTACTTCTCTTGATGAAGCTTTTTTAAACCCTTTAGGGTACTTCACTTGCCCATATATAGGACACGCTGTTTTACATCCTTCAGAGCAGTATAAAAAGTTATCACCTCTATCTGTCCCAGATAACGCCCCAAGCCTATGTTGTACAGCTTTGATTGTTGGTATGAAATACTTACCACAGTATTTACACACTACTTCTAAGGAAATACCATCTTCTGATAATTTGGCTTTCTCATCAACGGTCAAGTTAAACTCATATGTTGTAAAATTAGCCTTACTATTACGTTTAATTTTACCACTTTTAGCTATTAAATCTTTATTATTTAAAGAGTACTCTTTTACTTTATTTTTAATTTTATCAGCATTTTTAATATAGTATTTAGTTTGTTTAGTTCTAATAGCAGTTATATTATCTATGTAATACTGTTTTTGTTTATTAAGTATTTTTTCTTTATTAGTTTCGTAATACGTTTTCTTCGCACACAAAAGACTTTCTCTATTAGTTTCCCAATATTTACGTTTTTTAGAATTAATGCTATCTCTATTCTCTAAATTGTACTTTTTTCTACAAGAGTTACATTCATAACGTAAACCATCCTTAGTTCCACTGGATTTACCAAAAGAACTAAGGAGTACAAACTGGCTACACTTACTGCATATTTTTTTATCTTGATTCATAAACTTTATCTATTAGACCATACTCTTTAGCTTCTTCAGCTGTTAGATAGTGGTCTCTCTCCATATCTTTTTTTATCTTATCTAAATCCTGCCCTGTGAACTTAACATAGTAATCAGCCATCTTATTATATAAAGCCTCTGAATGTTTAAACGCTAATTTCATATCATTAAACTTACCCTGAGACCCGCCACTCAACTCATGCACCATTAAACTTGCATTAATCAAAGCCCCACGCTTACCTTTAGTAGCACCAGCTAACAAAAAGGACCCAGCTGAGCATGCCTGACCATACGCAAGCGCGCTAATATCGGGTTTAATATAAGTCATGGTATCGAATATAGAGAACATCGCAGTAATTTCCCCTCCAGGACTATTAATATATAAATTAATATCTTTTTTGTTATCAGCCGATTCTAGAAACAATAACTGGGCTACTACAGAGTCAGCCATATCCTGGTTAAATACGCCTTTAATAAAAATTGTACGGTCCTTTAGAAGTCTTGAATATAAATCGTAGGTCCTCTCTCCGTTCTTGCCACTCTTCTCAATAACGTATGGTACACTCATAATTCTTTAATTCCTTTTTCGTTAATTAATTCATAATTATGCGGGACCATCCCACATGTATATAATATAAACATATTTAGTTATTTGTCAAGTATTTTTTTAATCAAGCTAAAAACTGTTTCACTACTGCTTTTATTATTACCATATCTTCTTGTTGTAACACAGGATTTAACAACATATCCGATATAGTACAATTTAAATTGTTATACAGTATGAGAAGAGGTCTATCTCTCCAAATCATATGAACGAAACTTAAACAAGCATTTTGGCTCTTCAGAGTGATAGTTCTTTCGGCTACATACTTAGTAATATTGTTATCAACCATAGTTATTAGTATCCATTATCCTATTATGATGTATTTAAACGAGTTTAAACATACCTTAGGGCTCGTTACAAATAAAACTGATAGTAGTGTACCAACTAAGGTATAAGTACATTCTTAATACCTACTAAGGACTACTAGTATGTTATTAAACTTAGTTTACTCTTGTATCTTCTGTGAAAGGTAAATAACTTACACAAAAAAATACCTAGAAGAACTTCCTTAATCAAGACTTATTTTTAATATTATTGCGTGAGTTTCTTTATTTTTAAAGTATTGCATTTTTCCAAAAATGCTATTAATACTTATGAATTAAATACTAGTCATAAGTATTGTTATCTTATTATATGAGTATCTTCTTATATTGGGTACATTTCGGCCCCTTTCACATGGGTACATTTTGGAACTGTTGTCTGGTATGAGGGGCTCTTCATCCCCTTAATTCAGCAAGCATTATTGGACCCATACTTTCTTCCCAAGCAGTTTGTTTTTCTTGATCGGTGGTTTCTAAGTCTAACATAATATCCTTAAATAAGTGTTCTCTATAATTTTTATTACTGCCTTTATGTGTTCCTAGCATATATACATTTTGACCATTACTTACTTTTCTATTTTTTTTAATCCATCCAGCATTAAGTAATAGTTTAATATGTTTTTTAGTTTTGCGCTCACCCATTTTAGTGAATTTCATTATTTCAACTATAGGGTATGTACACGCTAATATACCTTCATCAAAATAGTTTTTTTTAATAGGGTATCCTGTATAATCATTCCAAGTGTTTCGTATTATTTTATCCCATAGTACTGAGTAAGTAAGGATTGCTCCATTACGAAGTATCTCTATATTCATTTCTTGTTGTTTTGTTAACTTATCTTTAGTACTAATGCTTTTACTGTATATTTTAAAAAATGTATCTGCCATTAGTCTACTTCCTCTGACATAATATCTTTGAATAGTTTTATATTACCATCTATATGCGTTCCTAATATATAAACACATTGACTAGAGAACCCGTCTTTATTTATTTTTATCCAGCCCTTATCCACAAGGGTTTTGATAGCCCTATTTAATACTTTTATGCCACACCCGAGTTTAGCCATTAGTGTTTTTTTACTGAGACTTGCTACAATAAACCCTTTGTCATAGAAATCTTTTTTAAGCGGTGGAAATTTACATAAATGCCAATAACCTTTATATTCTGGCGCAGACTGCTCCAACCAGTACTCATCCGTGTAATACTCATCAGCTATGTTGAACCATAAGTATCCAAATAATTTTTTTGAAACATCTTTTTTCATAATTTTAGCTCCTTGGCTCAATTACTGTATTTCTTTTTACTGATTATTAGTTATTTAGTATACAAATTCCCTTATTAATCTGTATCTATTAATTGGAGTATACATACTACATTCATGAACTATTGTGTCTAAATCTTCCCCTGTAATTAAACATTTATATTGCTCTAAAAAAAGATCGAAGTCGTCTGTGTCTTCTAAATCAAACATTTCTGCATAATAATCCTTATCTTCTTGTGTTATAGGTTCAAGCAGTCTTGATAGTCTATGTTCGCATGTAGAGCACTTTGATTTTTCAAGTAGGTTAATGATATTCATAAATGATCTCTCCAGTAACTAGTTATTATTTAAATCTATACCTCTTTGTTTATATGCTCTTTTAATAGTAGTATCATCTTTTCCATCTAATATTTCACCAGAGCGTTTCATTCTTTTAATCTTATTGTTTATTGATTCACGAGTTCTGTTAGGAAACATGTCCTCTAGTTCTTTTATAGTCATAGTTTCATAATTGTCAAGTAATAATCTTTTTTCTGAGTATCCCCAACTTTTAGTTTTCATTTATAGCCCCCTTGTTATTACACCTAAGTTCATAATACCAACATCCTGGAAGCTTATGCACATCTTTATGGCATGTTTTACATAAAGTAATAGTGTTAGTCACATCATTTCCTAAACGTGGATTCTGGGCGTATCCTTCGATGTGATGGCAATGTAGTGGAGCTTCTTCTTGAGTAGCACCACAAATTTGACATCTCCAATTATCTCGTTCGAAACACATTTGTCTAACTAGTGGATTTACTTCGCGAGAAGATGCAGGTTTGAATCCTTTAGGGTATAGAATTTGTCCGTATATTGGGCAATATTCTTTGCATCCAGCAGAACAATATAATAAATTTTCTGATGTTGTTATTCCATTTATAGCACTTATTCTATGTATTACTTGAGAATTAGTAGGCATAAAATATTTACCACAATAACGGCATTTAACTTCTAGTGACTTATTATCCTTAGCAAGTCTGGGTGATTCTTCAATTGTTAATTTATCTTTGTATGGGTAGTACTTTGCATTTGATTTACGATATTGGTTTTTGTTGCTTGATATTTTTTCTTTATTGTTTTCTCCATATAGTTTTGATTTTTTATCTAGGTGTTTTTTATTATTTAAATAGTACTGTTTAATGTAATCTGCTAATTCTTCCTTATTGTCTTTTTGGTATTGTTTAATATATTTAGCTAGTTTTTTCTTATTATTTTTACGATACGTTTTATTATATTCCGATGTTTTTTCTTTATTATTTATACGGTACTGTTTAGTTTGTTCATTCATCTTAATTTTATTATTTCTATAATAATTTTTACTATATTTTAGTGTCTTTTCTCTATTTCCTTCTCTATAAACTTTATTACATATACTAATTTTGTTTTTATTAACTATTCTGTATTCTTTATCGCACAATTTGCATCTATAACTTAAACCGTCTTCGGTATTTTTATTTTTACTAAAGTCACTATAATTTTTTTCTTTTTTACACTTAGTACATCTTTTCACAATCTTTATCCTCCTCTTTAAGTACTAAAAAACAATTCAACTGCTCAGAATTATTAATTGACATAACAGCCTTTGTCTCTTGAGAATGTCTAAAATTTTTACGTATGCTAGATGATTTTTGTTTTACTGTAGAATTACATACAAAACATTTAGTACTGCAATATAATCCTTTGGTAATACTTCTCACTAAACAATACTCGTTACAGGTTTCACATATTTTTATATAGTAAGTAGCTGTACCTTTTTCCAATTACCATTTCTAGTAAGTAACATATTACTAATCATCGAATTGAGAATGTCAAATCCTTATTAAAAGTGTTTAATATTATAGAAGTTACTTTATTTATAGTTTTTAAGCCTGGTTCTAAATTTATATAATTGATTTTATGTTGATCTAAGACAGATTTAATTATACCATCGATATCTATTGCCTCTGCTTTAGATTGCTTTCTACCAAATTTTTCATACTTAATTGAATTATTTCTCGTCAAATATATATTTAAATTATTATATGAGTTGTATACACTCATAATATAGTCCTCAAACTCCTTAGTTAGGGTGTTCCTTTGATAAACTAAAGAAAGCAGTAGTGACGTATCAGTAACTACTACAGCCACTTTATTCTCTATTCTAGCGAGTCGTCTATTTTGTTCCCCAAACACTGAACCTTGCATACTAAGTGCTTTCCAATTTTCTTCAAAGGTTAATTCTTTAGGGTATTCAGTCACTAGTTCACAATCTATATAGTGTAATTTTAGTAATGAAAATATTCCTGAGGCGGACGCTGATTTTAGACTGCCAGGTCCTCCTAGGAAATTTATTATTAGTGGTTTTTTAATACTCAAATTCTTTATCCTTTTTACTATTCATAAAAATGGTTAATTGTTCTTTAGTATTATTTCCATACCCAAAATATTTATGGAATTTTATATGGCATTTTTCACACAGGGTTATACCATTGTCAACATCTAATCTATACTTAGGATAAGCTGAATAAGACATTATGTGATGAGCCACTAAATTACCACCTTTATCATCATTACATTTTTTACAATTGTAATTATCTTTTTTATACACCTTAAGTCGCCAATCTATATAATCTGTATAATCCCTGTTACGTATTCTATCTTCATCAGATAAGTTTGGGTTATACCTATAGCTGCTTTTGCCACTGTTTGCTTTAGATATTATTAATTTATGTGCTTTGGACATTGACTTACCATACCTTGGGTTATTATCTCCTAAATTTGCACAACGCTTACTGCAAAAAGTATTTTTCTTACTTTTTATTCTTAAAAATGTTTCTTTACAAAGGGGACAAATATCTATTACGTAAATATCCGACCCCTTTCTAAAAGTGCCTCTAGTAGTTAAGTATACATTCTCTAAATTATCCCAACAAATAATCATTTATGGTTTCGGCCTTTAGGCCGTAAAACCCAATGCTTTAGCTTTGGGATATAAGCCTTTGCTTTAGCAATTCTTTTTAAAAACGACATATTTCCCACAACAAGTATGCAGTTATCTCCTACCTTAATAAGCCACCAAACCACAATTATTTGTCAATTTACGACATTGTTTAATGCCAAAAGTATCTAATTTTTTTGGATTAAGAATGTTCTCAAAAGTAATAACCTCACCTTTGTTTTGCACGCCTTTACAAACTTGTATCATTGATTCTACGTTGACAACATCACCTTTTCGGATCTTGTAGTCAGTGATTAAACTTCTCATTACTTTTTTTCCTGGGATTGCAACTATAACTGTTGAGTTAAGCTTTCCCTCAACCATGAGAGATTGTTTCAACTCGGTAAGGCTCTGTTTTTTAGGGTCTTGCCCTGCCCGTCGTTTACGATTCCAGGCTACTATCTTTTTCTTTTTCTCAGATGTTGAGTCAAGAATCATATATCTGCGATCCATACATCTTAATGTGAATGATCTGGTATGCCTAGGAAATTGTCTCATATTCAACTCAGAATTATAATCTTTCCAAGAGTAATCTTGTAAATCCTGATTTCCTAAACTGTCGTTGAATGCAATGAGGCTTGCATCACTGGCATGAGATTTAATAATATTGTCTCGATTCCTAACGCCACTCGTAATATATCCGTAAGAGTCTTGAATTGGACATTTGTCTTCAAATTCATTCCAGATCGTTTTCATGACTGAATTTAAAACTCCAGCATCACGGTATCCGTTTACAGAAGTAGATTCCTTTGGACATTTTAATCCATTTTTGTGAACTTTGTTATGACAATTTTCACACAGCAATATTAAATTTTCAGGTCGATCTGAACCACCATTACTCTTCCAAGTGATATGATGAACTTCGTTTCTAATTTTACCAACATCTTTTTTACAGATTTGACATTGGTAATTGTCTCTATTCCTTACATAACTTTTTACGTTTTCAAAACCAAATTGTAATCCTTTTTGATACCAAAAAGATTGGATCTTTGGAGTAATCATCTTGTGGATATCAAATTTATTATACTCTAAATGAATTTTAACTTGTTCAATTGGAACCAACTTTAATAATTTTGCCAATACATTTCTATGCGATTGGATTAAATGAAGATGAGTAGGTTGGAGCTTATGTTTACTCCGATTTTTCCAAATAGGGTGCTTGAACTTAGCATTTCCAGCCCCATACTTTTTCTTGATATTTTTTCGAGCCAGATATCTTCGACTGCGGCGATATATTTGTTTGGCATCAAGCCCTTCTTTGATCTTTGCTGTGCGTAGGTACGCCTCTCCGTTAATAAGTTTAGTAATAACATCCCTTTGGATTTTAAATACTGCAAACCCAATGTTCGCATATCCAGGATCAATACCTATTCTAAACTCACAATTAATTGTTTCACTTTTAGAAAATACTTTTGTTAATAATTGAACAATAATTACATTTTTGTTTAATCGTTTCACGATTTTAGCTTTTTTATTTCGAATCAACCTTCCCACCATATCGTGCTTTTTGGTAGGATGGCCGATATTGTTTCTTGCGTCTACAATGTAAATCATCTTTTCCCCTCTTAATAAATACCCATTGATCGGGCAAACTAAGAATAGTTCGGTTCGTCTCCCCCGACTTAATCAAAAGTAATACTGATCTTCGTTACCTACTAATCAGCAATGAGGACTTGTAATGCTCCGCTTACCTCCATTGCTACGGACTGGGAGTGGCATCCGTAGGTGAACTCTCGATTAAACGTCTGTTCAATCCTGAATTAAATCAGCTTGCTGTTGACTGCAAGCCCAAGTCCTTTAGGCTTGGGTAATTGACTACCCTATTGTTTTATCTTGTAGTAAATCAGCTATTTCTAATATATCACTTCTATATGAGTTCTGTAATTCAACATAAGCTATAGATCTGTGTGGTAGAACTCTAAGTAATTTTAATAGACCTGATTCTGATGGCTTAACTACGTTATATGTTTGTTTTAAATCACCAAGTAGTATCAACCTACCAGAAGCCGATGGACGACTTAGAATCATGCTCATATAGTCTACAGTAATAAGTTGAACTTCATCTACGATTAGTGTGTCGTTATCTAGAAGAGATAGTCCTTGAATTGAATTTAAAGATATAGGCTCAAACTTTTCTTTAAAAATTATATCTTTAACGTAATCATAGCGTTTCTTTATGTCTTGACCTCTAGTATTTGAATAGATATAATATAGAGCGCTCATAAAACCAGCAAGCCAGTCTTGCATTTTATCCATTTTATCCCCAGGAAGAAATCCCAACTCATACTTAGAATTAATTCCTATAGGTGCTCTCGACACAAACACTTTTTTATCTCGATCTTTAGCTAATGCCGCTGCTGAAGCCAGCAAAGTCTTACCAGAGCCCCATCTGCCGGTGATTAAGCAATGAGGGGCTTCTTTGAGTGCAAATATAGCGCATACTTGATAAGCATCTCTTGCTTTTACAGTAGTTTGTTCTACTTTTATTTCCCTATATTCAGGATTATCATCTATTTTAATAAATACTTTTTTTATGGGATTATGTGCATATATAATCGTGTTAGGGGTAGGATTTTTAATAAATACAAAAAACCAGGAGTTTTCATCTAATGATTTTTCACTGGATCTTTCAAATAAATCAAATGTGTTTGAATAATCATTACCGTTTGGGTCATCACTAATGTATCTCCCATAACCAAATACACCTTCTTCACAATTCCAATAAAGAGCGTCTTGTTCAATGTAAACATAAGGATTAAATAAATTATTTAACACAACATCAAAAAGCTTTACCATCACTCCTTGAGATTCAGCGATTATTGACATTGACATATCTTTTGTAGCCAGTACTGCTCCGTGTTTTTTTGCGGAAGCTATAATAGCTTGATCATTATTGAACGTGCCATTAAACGCCTCAGTGTCAAATTCTATCTTATCTGGAAATTCTTTTTTAAAGTCTATAATAGCTCTTATAGCCTCTCTCGCACTATAAGAAGTGTCTGGTTTAAATTTATGTTTATCTAGTTCTTGTAATACAGTAATAGGTAGAATTAACTTTATATATTCTTTTGAAAGTTTAAATAAGATTTTTGAGTCATCAAGTAATAAGTTAGTATCAATAACTACTTTAGTGTTGTTTTTTATTGACTTAAGCATAAATAAGTCTCCTTATTGTGTATTGGGATTTATTTTGAAAAAACATAGGTTAGTTAAATACACTAACACTTTTTATGAACAAAACTGGGAAGGGGTTTTATAAAATCATTGGCATACTCTAGCTCCTAGTAAATATATATTGTAAGAAGGTAAGAGGCTAACCTCCTTAATAATAAGAAGGTTAGTTAAAGCTAGATTATAGAGAGATGTATTAATAATTTCATCGATATTACAGTGGGGGACACTGTTGAAGTTTGTTGTTAGTATTATGGCTACAGATTTTTTTATTATTATTTTGTAAGTATGTGTTAATGATGGTTGATTGGTCATCAGAAGATAGGTTATTAAATAATTCGTTACACATAATTAAGCAATCTGT
>Ga0306866_1000376_pt1 | contig 14382 bp, 10 predicted proteins | sample AntRauTorckE5432_FD_190450 | JGI IMG/M metagenome (GOLD analysis project Ga0306866, IMG submission 190450) | Saline lake microbial communities from Rauer Islands, Antarctica - Metagenome Torckler E5 #432 (v2) (version 2) | ecosystem: Environmental > Aquatic > Non-marine Saline and Alkaline >...
CGAGCTGTTTAGCCAGGCTGCGTTTTGTCAGCGCAAGCCCCACACCAGCACGGGCTACACCAAGGACGCTCCGCTGCTGGTCATGCTCAATTTGCTGGCCGTTTCGACCCGACTCAATGGCCTCGTGCAGCTGCACGGCTGCAAAGTAGGCCGTGAAGGCGAGGGCAAAGGCGAGGGCGATTTGATTGTGGGTCTGCTGCAAGTGCTCCGCCAACGCGGGTTTACTCCGCAAGGCATGAACGATTTGCTGCTCTTTCAGCCCGGGGCCGTGACGTCGATTCCCGAGATCCCAGAGTCCATCATGGTGTCTGTGGAAGACCCGAGCATGGGCAGCAGCGCGCTGCGGCACTCTATCACGGGCGCTTTAGAAGGCAGCAAGACGACGCAAGTGCGTTCCAAGACCTTTGACAGCACCGCCGAGGGGGGTGACGATCCCGAGGACGCCGCACCAGCGCCCAACGTGCTGTTTCTGTCCAAGAACTATGGCGGCAAGATCTTTGATCGGGCCGTGTGGTCACGCGTCTTTACTCAAGTCATGGGCAGCGATCGGCGCGCCACCCAGTGGGGCCGGGTCTTGGGTGTGGCCCGGCAGCACAACGAGCGCATTCGGACACTATTCCATGTAGGCCAGGCGGTTATTCAGCTGGTGGGCGGCATGTTTGACCATCGGCTCTTGCCCATGACGAGCGGGGCAGACATGTGGGTAGACGCACTGATGAGCGAGGCCGTGGCTGTGTGGACCCAGCGAACGCTGGCGCGCGCCCACCACGAGCTGGACAACCGTACGCGTTCCAACATGATCATGGCCGCTCACCAGCTGGCCTGGACCACTTGCGTGCACCAGGGCCTGCACATGGCCTTGGCTGCGGGAGTCTTTGATCTGGCCACCACTAGCGCCGATGCCGTGGCCTACACCCTGGCCGTGTACGCGCAAGAGTACCACCAGCAGCTGCAGACGGCGGCGGTTTTCAGCATCCTGGATGGCTACCTTGAAACGCTGGTGGGCGCCTCTATCCTGGACCGCATTCTGTGTGCGGGCCGCATTCCCGGCCACTCGCTTAGCTTTGTCAATGCCAAGCACGATGCCATTCGCCCTACCATCGAAGTGGACGAGGCGAGCCTGAGGGCCGAGATGGCCAGTGAGCGCTGGCTGCGGGCCATTGGGCCCATGATCGACACGGCCTGGCCATTGCCCCTGTGCCACGCCATTCGCACTATTGGTGTCTCTCGCTCGGCAGCGACGGCCAAGGAAAGCAAGTTTGACGTAGCGGCCGATCTGGACGATATGGACGACGAGGACGACAGTCCGTCAAACTTTTCCCAGGCCAAGCCCCGGCGCTCGACAGCCCACAAGCAGCGTGTGCTGTCGCTGCGTCCGTGTGCGATTGCCCACAGCTATCCAACCACCGATCGGGCCATTCTGTGCACCCTGCTGCACCTGGCCCCGACCATTGACCTTGAGCAGCCCGCCCAGAACCTGGACCACCTGGCCGCCAACCACATGGATGCTCTGCAGGCACTGCAGGCCCGCTCCCAGGCCGTGGTAGAGTACAATCCCGTGCGCTTGATGGTGACGGCCGACCCCTACCAGCGCGTGCATCGGTACCTGACGAGCATTGGCATCGAGCTCGACACGCTCCAGAACATGCTCATTGTGCTGCAGCACGACGATCAGGTTGGTCTGGACGAGGCCAGCCAGGTGTTTGATGACGAGACGTTTGACTACGTGTACGGCTACGAGTTATCACCTTGGCGCGTCACGTCGCTGCTGCACGACTCTGCATTTCTGGCCGCCAACGCCATTATTCCCGAGAACGTCCCAAAGCTATGGGAGCACGTTATGCAGGTGGCAGCGCCCGTGCCCTTGGACGAGCTGCTGAGTCGCACGCCAGGTTTGAACCAGGCTTGGCTGGTGCAGGCCTTGGCAAACCTGGGGGTGGACCCCGACAGTGTTATTCGCTGTCTCGATGCCGCCTCGGGAGCCTACGCGCTAGAGCTGCCCTGGGCGCTGATGACTGCCCTCCGCGTGGCCATCGAGAAGAAGGACCGTCGCCGCACCCGTGACCTGCCTGCCCTGCAGCAGCTGTGCACGTTTGGGCTGGGCACCATGCCCATGCACGTGTTTCCGGTTGATCCAGCGCTGCGCAGCGTTTTGGACGCTATGGTGGCTGCCGACACGCCCCGCCCCGAATGGTTGACAGTCTTGCCGGTTCGGGCACTGGGGTCGCATCGCCTCAACGTGGCCCGCATCCGGACCGAGGCGCTCGACGCTGCGGCCATGGCGCTCCTTAGCAACGCGGCACCCCTGTCGGTCAGCTTCAACGAGATTCGTGCCGAGTGCCAGAGCCGCTACGAGGTGGCCGTGACGGACCAGGACATTCAGAGCTGCTTTGCGGCCGTGCGGCTGATTACGCTGCCGGCCATGGGCACGGGCGTCGATCCGCAGGCTTTGACCACAGTGTCTGGCCGGGCCATTGCCGTCATCAAGCCCGTGGTCATGCCCATGCTGTACGCTAGTCTCTCGGGCAGCGTCATTGGCATGCTGGCCAGCGCCGCCGACAAGTTTGACCATCTCGCCTCGGACGCCATTGCCATTGTGACGGTGCAGACCCGCGATCCTCTCGACTGGTCCCGCCCAGCGAGCTATGCGGTAGCCCCGCGCGGTCAGCGCTTGATGGACCTGGTGGCCGACCCGCAGCGAATGTGCCGGGAGACAGCAATGGCTCGGGTGCTCGCTGGCCACCAAAACTGGCACGCGGGTATGGACGATGGACCTATTGCTCTGCTGCGTCGGGCCCGCGACCGCTTTCGCCCAGTTGAAGTCCAGCTGGCGCAGCGGGCTGCCAACGGTAGCGATGGCAATTTTGGCTATGTCCGAGTCGAACGACCCGATACCTGGGCCGACTTTTACGATGCCAACATGGGAGCCATTAGCGACCGCGAGCTAGTCAGTGTGCAAAAGCGGGTGCGCGACGAAGCCAGCCAGGTTGTACCCAGCACGCCCGCCAAGACGCAGCGCTTTGCCCAGATCACGCCGGCCACCGTGCCGCAGCTAGAGCTAGACCTGACTGTCAGCATGGACGAAGACTCGACCAGCAGCGCAGAAGAAGACGATGAAGAGCTGGCCACGGCCCACTTTTTGAACTGCATGTGAATTTGTTGGTTGCCAGCAACACCCAAAAAAAAAAATTCATTCTCGACCAAAACGTAAAACCTTTCTTATTCTGGAGGGTGGGTGTCAAACGCGGCACACACGAATTCATGCTTAGCGATCGTCGGCCGACCAGGGCCACTGAGCCGCCCAGGTGATGGCAGCCGTGGTAGAGTGAAAAGGACCGCAGACCACCAGGTCGTAGGTGCCGTCGGCGAATGGCTTGAGACGGTTGCGCGCCTTGAACCCGTACATGGTTAGCTTGGGGCCTACAATCACCAGGGTTGGGCGCGTGGCGTGCTGCGGGCTAATGTTTTCGGCGCACACGGCCGTTTCCGTCAGCACGCGGATATGCTTGAGCTCGGCTACCCACAGGTAGCGCGCCAGGCGTCGCAGCCGGTCGCACCACTGGCCCAGCAGGTAGTTGCGCGGACTTTCGGCTTTGCTGTAGACAAATTCGTTGGACTGGTCGTCGTAGCTGGGCTCAATGTAGTAGCGCGGAAACACCTTGTCACCGCGCTGCGAGGCCAGCCGCTGGGCCAGATTCTGCCGCTCTTGCGCCGGGTCCTGGGCCTCGAGCTGCTCGCCCACGGTTAAATACAGCGACCGCCACAGGCGCCGAAACTCGAGTCCGTCCAGATTGCCTTTTGTCCCCATGGCCACTGCGCTTGCTGCTTCCGACGGCATTGTTGCGGGTTCGGCTGCCTTGCAAGTTCGCCGCAGACACACGAGCCGCAGCCAGGCCCAGTCGACAACCGACGACGCGCAAAACAGCGGTTCTCGACCATCCACGTGCCCGCAAGAAGCAGTTCCCATGGGCATTTCCGGAATTATCAAAGAAGCAATAGGCAAGTTGGCCGTGAGGGCGGCAGCCACGTCTTGGGTGGCTTCGTCGACACTGTAGCGCAGCACCAACCAGGGCAGCTTGTTCTGCGGATCGGCCAGGACCGCCTGGAGCTGGTCCAGCGGGGCCTGGTCGAGAGGCGGCAGCTTGCCGCTGTCGGTTGGAGTGTCGTCCAAGAGCGTGCCAATGTCATCTAGCGCCGTCATGGCTAATCGGCTCGTGCTTGCAGAATGGAACGCGGCCATGCTGTGGCGGGAAATGCTGCGGCGACCCTGCGGTCACAACTTGCGCTTGCGCGTCCGGATCCGCGGCACCGGAAAAGAACGCCATCTAAAGACGCTATAGCCACGGCCGACCGTCTACTGGGCAGCGCCATCCACCTGCAATCACTGCGCAAGATTGTAGCCTGGCGTGTCAAGCCCCGCGAACGACGCGGGCGCGTGTTTGATGTCCACCTGTGCCAATGGGCGCGCGTCTGCGCGGCTCTGCCCGGCAGCGATCGCGTGGCTTGGACCAAGACGGCTCTTGATTGGCTGACCCCTCTGCATTGTGCCTTGGGACTCGAACGTCCGCTGTTGGGCTACCTCGTTGCGGCCCAGCGGGAATTTGCCAAGTCGGCCGCCGCGGGACCGCTGCGCTCTCAGGACACGCTCCGCCCGCTCTGGGCCTGGCTGGCCATTACCGTCATACCCGGTCTGGTGGTTGATCTGGCTGGGTTGCACGTGTACAACCGCGAACAGTGGCTAGCCGAGCTGGCCACGGTTCTAGCCCGGTATCCCTGGCTTGGCAGGCGGCAAGCCTCAATCCAAGAAACGGCCGCCAGTCCTGGGGTTTCATCGTGGGTTTGCGTAGAGCTGGGCAGCGCGCTTGTTCTCGCGACGTCAGCCACCTCGCTGGCTTGGCCATCCGACGTAGACTCGTCCCACTCGGAGTGATACCAAATTACGAATCTTAAAAAAGGGGGGGCCTTGCGCATCATTTCTTTTATTTTCGTCATTTTTTTACAGCTCGCAAAACCATGACGCTTTTGCCGATTGAACCCATTTCAGTGCAGATTGACGCGTTTGCCCAGCAGCTGGGTCAGCCCTGGGTACAGCAGATTTTGGCCGACGACGGTGTAGGGTTGCTCGAGTGGTTGCCCCTGGCTCTTCGCACGCTCCAGATCTGGCTACCCAAGGCCAAGAGCTTGGCGTTGCGGGATGACCGCCTGGACGACGCAGAGTGGATTGAAACGTTTACTTTTGAGCGCCAAGTGGCCACGCTGGTGGCCCCATTGACCCTCGACAACATGCAGGGCTACACGAATTACTTGCGAAGGGCTGTTGCCCGGGTGCACCTGGACACGCTTTCAATTGATCGTCTGGGCCTCTGGCTAGTGCTGAGCGCGTCCGTTTTGACGCTGCGGCCCTACGTGTTGCATCTCTACGGGTCGGCCGTTCGGATCCAACAGTGTTCAGACCAGGTGTTGTACGGACTCATGTTGGCGGGCCAGGCCCAGGCCGTTGAAATGCGGAAAGACCCCCGCGGACAGCGCGTGTACCGCATCGCAGACGCCAAAGGCGGTACGACAGGATTGATTGTGCTGGCCGAGACACCCCAGCTGGTCGACGTGAGATTGTAACGTGCCTTTCGCCCTTTTTTTTAAATCTCGCAACAATTAACTTTTATTGCTACACACAACAACAAACAAACGTCGAGAAAGAAAAGGGGCTGCCAATCACGCTGTTTTGGCACTGGCCTCGTCGCCCGGGGCCTTGACCCGCTTGGCCGGCGGAGCCTTGCTGCCACTGCTGCTGTTGGCACCCGGGCCGGCCGCAGGCGGTTTCATGCCTGGCAGGCGATCCATGGACGGCGTGGGCAGACCGGCGTTGGCGGGTTGGCCCAGGAGCTTGCGACCCACTTCGTAGCTGATGAGACCAATGCTCACGGCAGCTAAAATATCGCGCGGTGTTTCCAGGGCAACGTTGGCCACCCCGCCGTTGCCCGTTTTGGCGTCGAGGCGTCGCAGGTCGGGTGGGTTCAGGTGCTCGAGAAGACTGGCCAGGTGCACCACCAAATGACGGGCGTAGTTGCCCAGCCGTCCAACGGGTGTGCCTCGGACTTCGTCGATGCCAAGTCCCAAGCAGGCACACACTTGCTGCTCGTGCCGATCAGCCAGCGACTCTGTACCGGGGGCAAACGGCGTTGTGGGCAGCGCGGCTAGCACGGTGTTGGCGTCAAGGGGCGCCAGGGCGTTGAAATCACCAAAGCGGGGCAAGTCGGCCGCCAACGTGGTGCACTGCATGACGTCAAACGCCCCGCCCAGCATTTGCTGCTGCTGGTTGACACGCTTGGCCGTTCGCTGGCCTGCCGCGCGCTGGAGATCTTCGACGGCCGAAAACACTTGGCCCGTCTCGTGCTGGTCCATCCGCAGCGATTCCATGGGGCTCCAGATGGCTCTGGCCAGCGCCTCGTGGCCCGCCGTGCGCTGTCTCAAAAACGCGTCTTCGCTCGTCGGCCGGACAAAAAAGTTTTGCCGCGTGGCGTTGCGATGATGGATCTGCGTCTGCAGCAGCCGGGTCACCCGCACTGTCGCGTGTAGGCTTAGGGCACTGCCCAGCGGAGGACTAAACCGCAGCCGCTCGACGTTGGGGGTGTTGAGAATGACTACCGTCATGGGGTGCGAGAGCTCGTCTGTCATGGACCGGCTCATCGTCTCGGCATAGCGCAGGTAGGCTAAAAACTCTGTCTTGCCGGCCGTCTGATCGTGCAGCACCTCTATCTCAACCGACGGCACGGGCACGACTCGGATGGGCTTGTGGTTCATGTCTATGGTTGCCAGGCCATACAGCAGGCACTGGTGGACCAGGTCGTGGCAGAACGACAGCGTCGTTGGGTTGCTGCAGGGCTCAAACTCGCGCATGACCCAGCCGCAGAGGTACCGAAAGCACGCCGTAGCAATGGCCGACTCGCTCTGAAACCTCTCCAAATGCCGGGCATGCTCGACCGGCAGCGTCGCGCGAAACCCATCGCCACCCACAGTCAAGCGCACTTGCTGTGTCAAATCAAGATTTCCATTATTGGGTGGTGGTGGCATTCTTCCTTTTTTTTGTCCTCAAAAGGAGGGAGGGCCTGCAAAGAGTGAAAAAAATGGACCTGCGCGTGCTAGTACCGTCGAGTATCTTTAGCCAAGGCTCATTTTTCGTTTCGCTCTTTCAGGTCTGCACACACACGCGAAAAAAAAGGGGAGAAACGCAAGGGCGCATTGCTGTTCTATGGACTTTACCAGCATGGCATCATTGTCGTCGTCAACCACTGGAATACCAGTCACGGAACCTCCGCCGGGCGTCAGCAACAAGGTCCTGGAAGATGGCAGTGAATGGTTGCTAGTCGTGGGCACGGCCACATCGCTTGTTTTTTTTGGGTTGGCCCACGTTTTGCGCCTGGCCGTATTGTGGACGCGCGGGCGCAAGGGAACGTAAATTAATCTCAGTGTCACAGTTATCGCCCCACTCATCTTGTCGTCATCTTCCCCACTGCTCGTTGCTGCGTGTCGTTGTTTTTGCCAAATTTTTACTCTTGTGCCTATCCCCTCTCACGATGGCCGCCCGACGTCTCTCTGATGACGCCAGTGGCGCTCCCGACTCTAAACGCCCTCACGGTGTGGGACCAGAGGTCAGCATTGCCGCCGAGCTACACGACATTACACTGGCTTTGGGTCACTTGCTCTCTGCAGCCGATCCAGAGCCAGAGATGGCTTTGGCTCTCATGCCCTTGCCAGAGCCCACAGACGTTGTAATGCGCCCAATCCATCCAGCACCAGTTAGCCCGCCCTGTATGGCCATTGTGCCCTACACAGGTGTCCGACGGGTCCGGTCTCGCGACAGCGTTCGACCACCACCACCTGGACCAGGCTACGAAGCCGGTGCCTCGGGCAGCAGCAGCGACGCAGCTACGGTTGCCAGCCCTCACTCGGAGGGTCACCTAGAAGTGTTTGTCGAAGCCGACGTCTCACGTGTTCGGCGCATAGCCCGCGCGTTGCCACCGTTGGACCATCTTGTGGATCTATCATTGGAAGACGCCGAGCTGATTGCGGCCTTTGAAAGCACCAGCCCATCCCACTCTCCAGACTCGCAAGAACGACCAACACCCTCTTACCGGGGCTTGGTCACCATTGAGGGTCAGCGGATGGACCTGGGCCGACCCGGAAAGACACCTCCGCTTCGCATCGCCAAACGTCGCGCGTGCCATTCAGCCCCGCTGGAGCGTGTACGCTGTGACAGTGCTACCGGAAGCGACGTCGACTTTGAAGAACACGTAGGCCCGGCCAGCAAGCGCGGCAAACAACACGACTAGACGAGACATTGTCTCATCCAGTCTCCCTTTTTGAACTGATTTTTTGCCCCTCTGTCCTTGCATCCCCCTTTTGAGGTTTGCGGAGGACGCGTGGGCACACCCCTCTAAAAAATTTTACTCCTCTCTCTACTTGCCTACTCGCACGCCAACTGGATGTCATTTCTGTCAACATCACAATGGCGCCGCCTTTTAAGCGCAAGCTGTGGTGTCGCCTCAAACCTGTCGACTGGAGCCAGCGGCACTCAAAGCGCATACCCGACGACATTCACCGGGCGTCTACCGAAACAGTGCGCGACCTCTTGCGGGTGTGGGCCGACGGGAGCGGCCAGGACATTGGCAAATCGGTTCAGTGGATGGGTCGCCGCTCACTCGATCTTGAGCTGTTTCCCTTCAAGACGCACTTGGTCGACCTGCGCGCGTACCGCGTGAGGCTCATGGGCCAGGACCGCACGCGCCACCAGAGCTGCTTTAGCTTTCCTACCGAGCACCAGTCGCACATCTTTGGGCCCGACGGCACCATGCAGTTCAACAACTCGGGCCAGCGCGCCACGTCGCAAAAGGGCAGCAGCACCCTCAGCGGCGCCCGCATTCGCATGCCCACGTTCTACGCCAACTCGCTGGCCGTCCAACGCACACTGGGCTGTGCGCCCAACGCCGGCATTGGTCTCACGCAGCTCCAAAACACTGTTCCAGGCGGCTGCTTTTCTATCGAGCGCCTGCGCAAGCGCGACCTGCGCACCATTCTCTACGACTGGAAGTCCATCAGCCAGCTGGACATGGACCGGTACCCGGCGGCGCGGCGCCTCGGCCGGCCCGACCAGCGCCTGCAGTTTTTGACGGGCAAATTTACCATTCCCGGGACGGTGCACTTTTTAGACCTGCTCACGCGCACCTACAACGTTGCGCGCGTCTACGAGCACTGGGTCAACGCCCTGGCGGCCATGCCAAAGGAGGAGCGCGATGCCTACAACCGCGAGGCCGACGCTGAAGAGGCCGAGGGCAAACAACGCTCGACGGCGGCCCACTCCAACTACAAGCGGGCCGATTCCATCCGCCGCATCATCATGTACTGCGAAGACTGGTACCGCGAGCGCCGCCGCAAAGCCGCGGGTACCGACGAGCAGCTGCTGGCCAAGCTCATCATCCGACACTTCAAGACCGCCCTCAAGGCCCTGCGCATTCAGCAGCTCGAAGACGAAGCGGCCGAGGCCCGCTAGCATTTTGAACCTCCTCCCAAAAAAAAGAAAGGGCTCGCGATAAGGGCAGGCGAAGGGCTAGCCCCAGTGCGAGTTAAACTTGAATTCCAACGCTCGGTCCTCCCTTTGCCTTGCATTTTTTTGGTCGTCTTTCTCTTGCGCGGCGCGTTTGCACATCCATCCCACTCCAAAGCAAACAAACCTAAAAGGCGAAGGCAAGAAGCAAAAACTCCAAGCCATGTCGTCTTACATCCAGCAGCGGCTCAGCAGCGTTCAGCAGCACGATCCCCAGGGCCTACAGACCATTTCGACGCAAGTGTTTGTCGAAAACGAGCCCCAGAACGAGGATGCCTACGAGCTAGCCCCCGAAGACTACCAAACGCTGCTCGAGGGGTTGGCCCCGCGCCTGGCCACCGACTCTTACCCGCGCCGCTACCGCGGACCTGGTTGGGTAGCTGACGCCGATGGCGTGCTCCAACCACCTGCTGCTCCAGCTCCCTATGGCCAGCACGGCCTTCTCTACGTGGCGCCGCGCGATCGTTTTGCCAGCGAGGGCCTCGAGCTGCTGCCCGCCTGCTTGGCCAGCCTGGGCGGCGCTATGAGCTTGCTGGACCACCCGCGCGTGGTTAGCGATGTGCGGACCCTCGGCAAGATGGTGGACCTGGGTGGTCATCCCGACTACAATTGGTTCGAGTGGCATCCCACGCGCTACAACATGTACACGGCCAACAACGGACTGCGCCGCGAGGATCTCACCGCGGCCAACGCCGACTCCATTTTTGGCGTTTCCGCGATAGGCATCCTGCTCACGCCCTACGCCACGGTTCACTCGCGGACCAACCCTTCCGTCCTCGAGTACCAGGGTCCCGTCAAGCTACCCACCGTGGCTATTCGCGGCAAGACGGCCGTCCTCAACTTTAACCACGAGGGTATCCCGGCCAACACTCCCGTGTGGCTCGACTACCCCACGGCCGAGGAAATTACCCATCTCAAGACGGGCCGCCGCGACCCCCTGTCGCGCCGCGACATGCTGGGCCAAGCCGGGCAGACCAAAATCCCTTTTTTGCCCTGGGTGCCCGTGACCATGGCCCAGTACGTGGCGCGTCACGGCCGCAACTCCAACATCATGCCGCCCATTGTGCACAACCGCATGTACTTTGGCGTCAACATGCGCGATGCCAAGCCGTACGAAGCGATGCAGGTGGTCATTGGCAAGCCGGCCGGTCCAGGTGGTCTGGAGATTATGTAGGCGTAGACGACAGGTCGTGGCGTTGGTTGGAGAGCGGTGCCCGAGGGGGCTAAATTGAAAACCCAGTGTTGGCTGCTCGCGTTTTCCACAACCCGTATCGCATCTCAGACACGCGCACACACAAAAAAAATCTTGTGTTCTACCTAACTGCTCCTCCCCTCTCCATTTTTTGCTGTTATTTTCCTTAGCATGGCGTTTTCCTCCAAGCTTGCATCGCGGCCTGCCGACGAATGGGGCGACACCCAAGACCTCTGCCTAGTCGGGGTTGATCCCACCCCCCGCTCCGACGCTGATTTGGTGCAGCTCGCCTCGTACGCCAAGGTCTACGACAACCCCACGCTGGAGGCACGCGCGGCTGCCATCCCGGCCGTCAACGAAGTGGCGCGCATTCGCATGCCCGAGCAAGTCAACTCTGTGGCGTTTGAAGGCCTAATCGTGGCCGTCGACTGTGCACACGATGCCGTCACGGCTCCGGGCTCCAAGACTCCCTGCGTGGCCGATCTCTCGCAGACCGAGTTTGCGCTGCCCCGCGACTTTAATCCTGACGATCTGGATGGCAACATGTCGCCCTACGACCTGTCGATCCATCACCTGCAGATTGTACCAGACTTTCAGGCCTGGCTTGCGCGCGCGCAAGCCAACGGATACGTTGGCCATGCTCGCTGGCACGCCATGCTGCGCTCGTGGGACGCTGTGCGCGACGAAAACATTCCCTACTCGCGCTTTTCGTTTGGGGGCGTGGCCATTACCCAGGCCGTCGTGCCCAGTACATTGTCGCGCGCGGTCTACGCCCAGGGCACCATCAGCGATCTGCTGACGGTGACGTACGGGGGTACCGTCAACGTGCGCACCTACAACTCGCGCACCGTCTACTCCAACTCGACTGTATACATGGACTATCCCACCCCGGAAGAGCAGGCCAAGATCCAGACGCTGGCCAACCACAAGATTGAAGCCCAAACAGCGCCGCGCATGTTTGTGCCCTGGGTGCTTCGAACCGCGGCCCAGCTCGAGGCTACGCGTCCGTGGTTAAACACTCTGGCGCCCATCCACAAGCAAGAGTACATGACGGCCCGCTTTGTTGGAACGGCCATGGACAAGGCCGAGCCCTACGACGTGACGCGCATCAAGATTCGCTAGCTGCCATGCCGCTCACCGTTCTGTTTAGCAAGAAGGGTGGGCTCTACAAGGTCAACCTAACCGCGCACACGTTGGCCGAGTACAATCGCGTCAATGTTTTCTACGGCGAGGGACGGACCGTGGTGCTAACGCATTCCAAAACAGGCCGGAAAATTTCTGGTGTCGTCATGGCCCGCAAAATGGTGGGGTATGCTGGCGGGTCAAAGTCGACTCGGTTGCAGCTAACCTTGCTACCCCGGAATCGACGCTAGACTGCTTGGCCACTGTTTTTTTGGTGTTTCTGTCTGTTTGTGCTGCGACTTTGGTTGAAATTTACTGCTGCTCAACCTTCTCTCTCTCTCTCTCTCTCCCTCTCTTTTGCGAGTCTCGGAGTCTCCGTTTTAAAAACGGAGACTAAGCTACGTGTGTAAGTTCAAGATTTTGGGACATTGAGATTTGGAAAACCTTTTTAATCAAAAACCAAATCTCGGATTTTGAGGAAAATCGAATTGTAAGCACACAGTATCAAAGTTGTCATTTCCTGATTTGAGACGCGAGTCTTTTAGTCTCCACTTTTAAAGTAGGAACTAAGCTACGTGTGTAAGTTCAAGATTTTGGGACATTGAGATTTGGAAAACCTTTTTAATCAAAAACCAAATCTCGGATTTTGAGGAAAATCGAATTGTAAGCACACAGTTTTGAAATAGCATTTCTTGATTTTAGACTCGAGTCTCCAACAGTATAGAGACTGGAGACTAAAAATGTACGGCCTGTAAAATTGTCCGCTGTTTTAAAGCTTGAAACCCATTCCGGTGCCGGAACTTTTTGTGTCCGCTAAACGGAAGGGACACGCCGTTCCGTTTTGTAGAATAGGGTTTGCGTTTTGAGTGAATCCTAAAGTCGTATTTCAAAACTGTGTGCTTACAATTCGATTTACCCCCAAAATCCGAGATTTGGTTTTTGATTAAAAAAGTTTCCAAATCTCAATGTCCCAAAATCTTGAACTTACACACGTAGCTTAGTTCCCGGTTTTAAAGGTGGAGACTAAGAGACTCGAGCCTCAAATCAGGAAATGACAACTTTGAGACTGTGTGCTTACAATTCGATTTTACTAAGCTACGTGTGTAAGTTCAAGATTTTGGGACATTGAGATTTGGAAAACTTTTTTAATCAAAAACCAAATCTCGGATTTTGGGGGTAAATCGAATTGTAAGCACACAGTTTCAACTTGACACTTTTGGATTTTAGACCTTAGTCTCCAACAGTATAGAGACTGAAGACTAAAAATGTACGGTCTGTAAAATTGTCCGCTGTTTTAAAGTTTTAAACCCATTCCGGCGCTGGAACTTTTTGTGTCCGCTAAACGGAAGGGACGCGCCGTTCCGTTTTGTAGAATAGGGTTTGTGTTTTGAGTGAATCCTAAAGTCGTATTTCAAAACTGTGTGCTTACAATTCGATTTACCCCCAAAATCCGAGATTTCGTTTTTGATTAAAAAAGTTTCCAAATCTCAATGTCCCAAAATCCTGAACTTACACACGTAGCTTAGTTCCCGGTTTTAAAGATGGAGACTAAGAGACTCGCGTCTCAAATCAGGAAATGACAACTTTGATACTGTGTGCTTACAATTCGATTTTCCTCAAAATCCGAGATTTCGTTTTTGATTAAAAAAAGTTTTCAAAACTCAACGACCCAAAATCCCGAACTTACACACGTAGCTTAGTTCCCATTTTTAAAGTGGAGACTGAGAGACTATAAAAGTTGGAATTGAATTCAGGTAGCAAAACGCCTGGCTTTGCGCTACAGGGACATGGGTAAAACGTAGCGTCCAGCGGGAGAGCAGCGCCCGTTATACACGCTTAAAACGCGCACGACGCCGTTGATGGCCTCCAGGCACTCAAAGTGCAGACGATGGCTTCCATCTTTGGATGTAAAAACAAAGCGCTGGCTACAGCGGAATCTTTCCGGTTGCATCTTGTAACAGCGTATGCGTTGTGCAGGAGTCAGCCCGTCGGCTTCAAGGGACCATGTCTGGCAAAAATAGGCCTGCTTTTCGCTGCTAAAGTAAAACTCGTAGCCCACCTCGGGCTTGGCCTCAAGGGATATTTTAGGGTACCCAAGTAGCAATGGGCGCGCAGACATCCAGGAAAAAAGGTTGGTGATTGGGGTGTGCGTAGCATTCCACCGCCGGTGCGCAGAGTGTGCCATTGGTCACCGACAAAACAAATGCATTCTTTGGCTGCGCGTGTCTACAGTCTGGCTTTAATTCAGGGTGCCGCCCATTCGGTAACGGCCTGCACAGCGTCGGCCATGCGCCACACCATTTTGTCAGTCCAGCTCACACGATACAAAAGCCGCTGTTGGACGGTATGCGGAAAGAGCGCCAACAGCGCGCGCGGCGGCCGAAACGTTGGCCGACCCAGCGCCTGGACAACGTCCAGGCACAGCCAGTAGCAGTATTGAGTCGTGTCGGGGTGATGACTGCGTACT
>Ga0306866_1000383_pt1 | contig 14270 bp, 11 predicted proteins | sample AntRauTorckE5432_FD_190450 | JGI IMG/M metagenome (GOLD analysis project Ga0306866, IMG submission 190450) | Saline lake microbial communities from Rauer Islands, Antarctica - Metagenome Torckler E5 #432 (v2) (version 2) | ecosystem: Environmental > Aquatic > Non-marine Saline and Alkaline >...
CCAGAAGGAGTTGCAGCCATGCCGACAATTGGTCTATTGAGGCTAATCGCTCCAGTAGAACCATAGAATCCAGCATCTCCGAAACTAAATATACCTCCATCGCTCGCGACCATCCAATAACCATTACCAGAAGGAGTTGCAGCCATGCCGACAATTGGTCTATTGAGGCTAATCGCTCCAGTAGAACCATAGAATCCAGCATCTCCGAAACTAAATATACCTCCATCGCTCGCGACCATCCAATAACCATTACTGCTTTTTGGCTTAGATATTCCGCCTACTACAGGCTTTGAAAGCGTTGTTCCAACTGTGGAGCCTGAAAAGGGAGAGCTGCCAAACTGGTACACGTTACCTTTAGGGGTGAACATTCTGTACCCGCGACCAATTTCACCTGAAGGAGAACTTGATAGTGGAGTTGAATTCCATGAGCCCGTAAGTCTGTCGTTTTTTCTATACATATGCCAGCCGTCTGTGCCGACTGTTGCCGGATCACCGTCGCCAAATTCATATCGGTCAATGGTTCCATCTCCGTTAGGTTTAGTGCCGGCAAGAATAATATCGAGTCTTCCATCAGAATCTATATCTGTTACTAATGCTGAGTTCTGGTAAGAAACCTCACCTTGTCTTAGTCCCCACAATTGACTACCTGTAGCCGAATCATATGCAAAAACAGCTCCGCCAGTTGTAACTATAGGATCTTGTCGACCATCACCATTTAAATCAGCTGTCACTATTTGGCCAAGAACAATACCTCCACCTGAAGACCGAGGAAAATTAGGTATATTAGACCCGTCGTGCCCCTCAAGAAGCCACACCTGTCCTGGGTTAGAACCCTCCCAGGTGGCAATACCTATATCAAGCGTCCCGTCTCCTGTGAAGTCTGCAAGAGTAGGAGAAGCAAGAGTTTGAGCTCCCAAGTTCTTGGACCATTCTAGTGACCCTGTTCTTGCGTCTAAAACAAAGACCTTGTTAGAATCGTTGGCACCACCATTATTGACCCAGTAATTACCTGCACCGACAACAACTTCTAGTTCGCCGTCTCCATCCACATCACCGACAACAGGAGACGATCTCACGGTTTCGTCCAACAAAAACTCCCAGATCTGCTGACCGTTCCCTTTAAAAGCTCGAACCATACCGCCGCGATGATCAATAGGAGCGCCTGCGGAAGAGTCTCCACCCATTATAATGTCTGTCTTGCCATCGGAGTTTATGTCTGCAAGTGCCGGAGTTGCAAACTGTGTATCGTCCCAATAAAAAGGCCACCCTGGATTGGTGGCTCCATCGTATCGAAGGCTCCAAGCTTTAAGCCCCAATGCTCCAAAGTTAATATCTGGCGCACCGTCATTATTAATATCTGCAAGTGCAGTAGACGAATGTATTGCTGGATCTGAACATTGCGCAGACGACTGGCCGGCATTATCAGGAGCACTGTAATCTCCTAGTTTTGTTCCGTTCTGGTTGAACCTAAAAACTCCACCACCAGAGCATTGACCCAGCTCAGATATTCCACTAGAAATAAAGATGTCAAGAGCACCGTCATTATCGACATCAGCGCTACTCGGAGAAGCGTCGATTGGATTACTGGTCGATTGTGGCCAATTAGTTTTATCGTTACCATTATCGCCATTGAGGACATACAGCCTTCCATTCCTCGCACCGAAAGTTATGTCAGTTGATCCACCATCATAGTCTATCGGCATAGGAGAAGACTCTCGTACTGCAACACCGGGCAAGTTTCTTGACCACACTAAAGTAGGGGCTGCTGCGGAAGCTCTTTGCGGAACGAACAGACCAAGCAATAATAAAACGCTGCAAAGTGTGATAGTGTGCTTCATTTTTTACAATTCTTTTTATGTTTATGTATACTCTGATAATACAATATTTCTTCCATAATCTATAGTCGGAGAGATTGTGCCTATCTTTTTACTCCTACATAAACGCATAAGGGGTATTATTTGCTATAGTTATCAATAAGATGTCATCAGCAAAAAACACTGTTTTATTCTATGCCCAAGCATTACTCGGTCGCAAGACAGGTGTTGGGTTTTATAATTCAGTCTTGCTTGATCAGATCCAAAAACAAAATACAAACCATGAGATCTGTCTTTTATATTTTGAAAACCCATTCTCTCGAAAGCATACCCGCTTCTTGAAGAGTGAGTATCCCGATCTGAAACTAAGAGCCCACAGATTTATTCCCAAAAAAGTAGCGCTAAAACTTCTCGGCACCTTTTTAGAGCCAAGATCGGGATTACTCTGGCCAGGACGATACGACTCAGCAATTTTTCCTAACTTCTATATGTTTGGAGTCAGACAGTCAGCACTAACGGCACTGTCAATTCCTGATTTGGCTTTTTTGAAACATCCTGAGGTGCTCCCTGATGCGAGAAGAGGCTTTCTTGGATCTATCCTTCCTTCGGGCCCGGATTACCTGCTCCGCGTTACAGAAAAACAAATCCCTAAAGCCGATATCATACTTACAATCTCCGACTCAATTAAGCAAGAAATACAGGAAGAGTTTTCTGTACCGAAATCAAAAATAATTGTAACGACACTTGCACCCAAGCAAGTTTCTTTGGCTTCTGTGGGCAAAAATAAACGATACGAAATACCTGATAAATATTTTTTGTTCGTAGGTACTCTCGAACCACGTAAAAATATCCTCACTCTACTGAGCGCTTATGAAAGCCTGAATAAGGAAATACGTTTAGACTATACACTTGTTCTTGCTGGTGGTATCGGTTGGAAACACCAAGAAATACTTCAAAAAATTAAAACTATGAAAAAATCTGGTCTTAAGGTTCAGTATACTGGCTACATCGACCAAGAATACAAAAACCTTTTATATAAAAACGCCGACATCTATATTCAGCCCTCTTTATATGAAGGATTTGGCATGCCCTTACTTGAAGCGATGTCACATAATATTCCAGTTATCTGTAGTGATATTCCTGTATTTCGTGAAGTCGCAGAAAAGTCAGCAATTTTTTTCAATAGGAAAAATCCAAACTCTCTTGCGAGCGCAATCACAGATCTGTTGTCAGATAAGGCAAAACAAAGATCTTTAATTGCTAGCGGCGCTAAGCGTGTAGTGGAACATAGAAAAAATCTTAATGGGGTAAAGACCCTTCTTGATAAGTTATACTTGAAACATGAATAAGATTTTAGTTACAGGAGTGAATGGGTTTGTTGGGCATCATGTTGCCGAGCAACTTCATGAAAGAGATATTGAAATAGTTGGAGTGGGCAATCAGCCTACTCTTGAGGATGATTTAAAGGGTATCGTTGATACTTACATTTCATGTGATCTCACAGATGCAGAGCAAGTCGCTGGTATAGATTTGTCTGTTATTGATGCAATCATCAACCTTGCTGGGTTTGCGAAGGTTGGTGAGTCTCGTGGTCAAGGAGAGTTATACGAGCGAGTAAACATTGGTGTCCACACCGCACTTTATGAAGAATGCTTAAACCAAGGTGTATCTCCGCGAATAATAGCTATCAGCACTGGTGCGGTGTATGATCCTAACCAACCACTACCAATTACAGAAGAGTCTGCGTTGGTTCCAAGAGATAAAACTAATGAATACACTATTAGTAAACAAAAAATGGAAGAAGCGGTTTCTGGTTTCAATGCGCGAGGATTACAGACAATTATTGTCAGACCTTTTAATCATTCTGGACCAGGACAATTGCCGGGATTCTTACTTCCAGACCTTGGTGAACAAATTGAGCAAGCTGCTGCCGAGAACACACCGCTCATGGTGGGTAACTTAGAAACAAAACGTGACTACACGGATGTACGTGATGTTGCACGAGCATATGTCGAGCTGGCAACTGTCGATGCAGATAAACTAAACCATACCATCTATAATGTTTGTAGCGGAAAAAGTACTAAAGGAACAGAAATTCTTACTCTCCTCAAACAAGCCTTTGATGCAGATGAAGTTGCTGTAGAGGTAGATCAAAGCCGCATAAGGCCACATGATGTTATGGATATCTACGGTTCACGCGAAAGATTAACTCAAGATACCGGCTGGAAACCAGAAATCAGTGTAGAAAAAATGGTTGAAGATTACGCTAACTGGAAAAAAACGACTACTTAGATTCGGCTTCTAGGTCTTTTTCTACCATTTGTCTTACTAAACCCGGGAAATCAAGCTTGCGCTCCCATCCAAGCACTTTTTCTGCGTGTGCTGGGTTGCCAAGAAGTAAATCAACTTCTGCTGGTCTGTAAAAATCTGGATTGATCTTTACGCGAACATCACCGTTTTGATTAACGCCCTCTTCATTTTCTGCTTCTCCGCGCCAAGAAATCTCTTCACCTATTTCTTTAAATGATAATTCAACAAACTCGCGCACAGAATGAGTTTCACCAGTTGCTAGTACAAAATCGCTTGGTGTGTCTTGCTGCAATATGCGCCACATTCCTTCAACGTAATCACCTGCGTAGCCCCAGTCGCGCTTTGCGTCCATGTTGCCGAGCTCTATGTGTTCTTGTTTGCCTAATTTGATTCTGGCGACAGCATTACTGACTTTGCGGGGCAAGAATTCTAATCCGCGGTATTCTCCCTCATGATTGAATAAAATCCCGTTTGCAGCATACATGCCGTAACTTTCACGGTAGTTGACGGTTATCCAATAGCCATACAGCTTCGCAACACCATATGGACTACGTGGGTGGAAAGTTGATTCTTCTGTATAGCCGGTTTCTGGGCGATTATAGTCTAGCCCACCGAACATCTCTGATGTTGATGCCTGATAGAAACGAGCTGTTTTCTCGAAACCAGCAAGTCGTATTGCTTCAAGCACATTTAAGACACCCTTACCGGTTAAATCGGCAGTAAGTAATGGCTGCTTGAAAGAGTGCCCTACGTGAGATATCGCTGCAAGATTATAGACTTCATCAGGTTTAGATTCTGTAACAGCACGTACAAGCGAGGAAAGATCTGCAAGATCGGCTTCGATAATTTTGACCCATGGCATAGTTTCTTGGACCATTTCCATCTTCGGATTACGCTGACCACGCATAATTCCATAAACTGTATAGCCTTTTTCATTCAGAAGCTCAGATAAATGACGTCCGTCTTGCCCAGTAATTCCTGTAATTAATGCTGTTTTACCCATCATTTCTCCCCATAGATTCTATTAAAGGACTTACTGCAGTTCCACCAGCGCGTTCAGCCATTTTTTGAACTTTGTATGGTTGTAATACGTCTCTTGAATAGGCAAGGACTTGATCAGTCATGTCTAAACTAGTGAGATTTGGATTTCCCTCAATAAAGTCTTTGAAGCTCCCGGGACCTAGAGATTCTGACGTGTTTGTATCTACCATATAAAAAGTATACCAGTTGAAGAGAGGTGAATGTGTTGTGTTTATCTACTAAAACTGTATCAACCGACTACATAAAATCAATCATCGCTTACGATTTGCCGCCGAACGCTCACAAACTCATGAAAGTCCGCTCAGTGCTCAAAAAGTTTCGTTTTTAGTTTATATTTTATTGATACTTTTTAGAAAGTTATATTTTCTAAAAATTGTTCAGCGTAGGATAGGTCACCCACGGATTGAGACAAGGTATTCCCAAATGTAAAATAGACTCTCTGGCCATTTATTAGTGTCTCTGGTTGAGCAAAAATTGCCGAGTCTAGACTATCGTTAGCACCACTAAATTCACACCAGTCATCGTCTTCTGGCAAACAAACTGTAGAGTCTGACATGTCTAGCGTGAAGTCTCCGTCTGTGTAGATATAGGTCCATACAAAATCTGCATTCAAACCACTGTCAGCTGGATTTATGTTCACCTCGAAATAGTCACCAGAAGTGCTGTCCAGATAAGAAAAGGTTTCTTCTGGTTGACCCGTGAAAGTGAATATCCTATCGCCTACTCTTTCAAAGTCTTCGGGCACGATTAGTGTGTAGTAATCTGTCTCATCCAAGACTGCCTCAGCTTCGTCTAGGGGTGCCGATTTTTCTTCAGTTGGCTGTTGGGCTTTTTCTGTTTCTTCAGTTGCCTGAGAGTTCTCAACAGGTACTGAATCTTCTTCCTGGAGCATAAAGTAAACGGCTCCACCGCCAACAATCAAAAAGAAAAGTATTGCCACAATAGCCAGGATGAAATTATGAGGCTTTTTAGGGGTTTGCTCGCTTGGTTGCGGTGACTGTGATTGGCTTTGATTTACATCTTGCTTTTTTAGCTGATCTGGCGCAGGATCTTGGGCTTCTTGTTTAGGTGATTGATCTTCGTTCATATGCTAAAATCTCCGTTTTATAACTAGATTTAAACATTAGTTTTGTGATTGGACAACTTTAGGCCTAAAACTACGCCGGCTAGGAGCCACCACTGCAGGGCGACAGCTTCGTTGGACCAGAGATGGATCAAGAGGCTGTAGAAAAGGTAAGCGATGAGAGCAGCAAGAAGTACTGCTGATGCAGGGTTTCTTCTGCGCGTAACAAATAGCTGATAGCTAATAATTGATAGGATTGCTATGAATAATATCAGCCCGAGCCAACCGACTTCATAACCTATTTGTAAGTAGTAATTCTCTGTCAGTAGACCTCCTTGAGGATTAGTGATTGATACTGAGCCAGCACTACCTGGGCCGTATCCTTCTGGCTCACTAAGAATGTCTCCTATAGCTTCTTCTTGCAACTGTATACGCTTTTCGTTTGGATCGGCTTGATCTGTAGAAACGGCTGCATGAAAAACATAATCCTGAACAATTGCGTTATCCCGCAACGCAATAACTGATATGGTGATAATTAATAAAGGAATAAGCGCGAAATACCAGTATTTTTTAAGCCACACCCATGCCCTCTGCCCTGTCACTATAGATAGTAAAGTAACTATACTTAATACAAGACCAATAGCAGCTCCTCGAGAAAAACTCAGAAACAGCGCGAGCGCCATTACGGCGATCATGGCCACCAGTGTCCCCTGCCTAAATGGCCGTACGAATAACTTTTCGTTTACTTTACGGTTCATGAATGCGTATCCACTGAGCAGTAAAGGTAAGATCAAATAGGCACCAAGTGAGTTTGGATCTTTAAGCGTGCTCATGACACGCGGTAGCTCTGGCCTGTCGTCAATAAAGAATAGCGGCTTTACGCCCCGCTCAAGGCTGTAGCCAACGTTAGTAAGCAAGTCAGGCGGCAGGAAGTACTGAGCCACCCCAAAAGCCGCCACAGCCGTTGCTATCAGCACGGCTGTGGTCAATAAATACCTCAAATATTTATTGCCGTCTTTCATGCTGCCAATTACTATTCCGAGTAGCAAAAAGCCCATCAAGCGGATGTTATAAACACTCCCGACTATTGCAGAGTACGTGTCATCATTTTGATCAAAAGCAACAAACAAAAGATGCAACACTGCATATAATGTTGCCAAGATAGCAAGCCAACGAAAAGTCTTATTCTGGAAAAGCCCTCGTTTGTAGCTCAAATACAGCAAAAATGGCACTAAAAAGACAATAAGAATGTCTTTTGCGGCCTTCCACACCTCTATTCCACCAGTAGCCAAAGAAAACCATTGCACTATCAGTACATGTAGTGGCATATAGACAATAAAAGCCATCGCCACATAAAATATAAACTTATCAATTTTCTGCATACCTACAGTGTAGATGAAAGCCTGTTATTTTAGTAGAAAATACTAATATTTTAGACTCTCCAGAGCAGTGTTTTTGTAATTTATGTAAAAAGGTTTACAATCAGGCTTATGGTAAAGAAAAAGTCTCCTGCAAAGAAAAAAAGCAAATCAGTCGCTAAAAAACCTGCAGCTACAAAAACCAAAAAACAAGATGCTGGCTTTAAATTTAATAAGAAAATCTTGCTAGTATTGGTGCCCATCTTGTTGATTGCCGGATTTATAGGCTACAACAAGTACCTAGACTATAGAAACGTTCAAGACATGAAACAAGTAATATCGGTATTTGAAAAGCAAATCGCTAATGGTTCAAGAATTGAGAAGGTTTGTAGGTTTAGTGGAGAAAAATTCAATCAAAAAGAGGTATGTAGCCTTTTCGCTACAGAGAATAAAAACCTTGACGGGATAAATTCTTCATATTTGGAAACAGAACCTCTTAAAAATTACTGCGGGATCGGAAAAGACGGTGAGTTTAGGGGTATTATCTATTGCACTATCGTAACGCGACCCAGTACAGAGAAACAGATATTTGAATTAGTGTCTGAATACTAGAGGCATGGCTATTGTCAGCTGACACAATCAAATCGTTCATAGAGTCTATAGATAATAAATCTAAAGTACCATGGGAGCCGACTTTCTAGCCGGCGCAGTATCTTGCAGGCTGGATGTTCGGGGTTAGGTGGTTCAGGTGGTTCAGGTGGTTCAACAGGCGCTATTGCTTCACTATCGCAACTATCGTCTACTCCGTCGTTATCTATATCTTGACCACTGTTTTCTATGGTCGGACAACTATCGGTATCATCTGATACTCCATCGCCGTCAAAATCGTTATCAGTATTGCCAATTACTATTGGTTGGTAATATCTAACGACTTCTCCGTACTGGTCTATACCTTCTAGATTAACTGTGTGAGCCCCGCCTTCAACATCTGGTAGATTTACTTCTACGTCTATTTCTCCGTTTTCGTCTGCTATAAATTCACCTAGAAGTACTGGTTCTGAGCGTAGCAGTGCTTTGACGCCAGTTCCTGGATAAAATCTATTTTGGTTTATTCTTAAATCGGATGAATCACCAACCGTCAGGAAAAAATTAGGCTTATTAACATACTGTGAGGCATCTATGCCTTGGTTGATACTAATAACAGATTCAATCGCTTCTTGTCCAAAAAAATCAGTCGGCAACGGTATGTCTTGTGGAATAGCTGCCCCTGGAGACGTTTCTAGCCCGTTAGTTATAGAAATTATTTCGTCTTTGTAGAGTTCTTGGCCTTTATAGTTTGGGTGGAATGATTCATTCCCAAGACATCCGGTGCTTAAAAAACAGACGCCTCTTGTGGTCACTGCTAGCAAATTAATCCATTCCTTCTCTATGCCCGCCTTATCGTTGCCATACGTAATGCCGTTAAAAGACTTTTCGTCTGATGAAGAGCACAGGTCGCTGCCGTTCAACACTTCTTCTGTATCAACATAAAGCACGCCAGCTTCGATCGCTGCTGCTTCAATAACAGCATTCATATATTGAACGCCTTCAGACACCATGCGTAGCTCATTAACGTCTAGGCGAACGTTTACATCGCACGAACCGCCAACCTCAACAAAATTAGGATACCCTATGGCATAAATTCTACTTTCGCCATTAGAGGCTGCAATAAGCTCTGTATAAGTGTCGACAAGACGATCTTTGAGATCTGCTATGGTGAGCGCTAAATTAACAGCAGCATCGCTACTTGGTTCCGCGAAGTTGCAAGTTTTAGTGTCTAGGGTGCAAGATCTTACGATATCGCCGAATCCTGCGTCGTTGCCACCTATGCCTATTGTGATAGCCTCTGGCAAGCTTTGATTGATTATGTATCCTTCAGAAAGCTGCTGCGACAAGAAATCTAGCTGCTTAACTCTTCCAGGTTGCCAGTTGTTTAGACTTCCAAGATAACTGTTGGAATATTGATTACTGTAGTCGTTTATACTAAAGTTTGGATTCTTATCAAACACGCCTCCTGCGCCACCCGTTAAATTGCTGATTACCGCACCACTACAAGCGACAGAGTGGAATAATCCGTCTGCTGGTGGCGATGTAGAATTTGTTGCTAAATAACCGAGCTCTACTGCCATGAGGTATGGATAACTACGGCGTGAAAGATGGCAGAGGTTGCGCCCTTCAAATGTGGATGAACTACCTTGCTCGTCTGTGCCTGACTCGTACCACGTACCGCCTTCTGTGTCGCCTTCACCAGAACTGAAACTGTCGCCTAATGCCAAATAACCCTCTACTCCAGACGCATAGTCAGAAGCTTGCAGCGCAACACGGTAATAGTTTTCATTCGCTTGCTTATCAACATAACTTATTTCGGAGCCGTTTAACGAAAACTGAGGAAACAGTGTTTCTCTTGGCCTACGGGTGGTAGCCAGTTGGATTTCCCTCGACAAATTTTCTGTTTTAGTGCAGCCATATAGTTCAGAATCTTGATTAAGCTCCCATAAATCTTTCTGATAATTAAACACACAGGTATCTAGATCATGAATGAATATTTCACTACTATTGGTGGTAAATACGTAGCGACCATCGTTACTGATCGTGTATTTTGTGCCGCCATTGGTAGACACCGATGACCTATAAAATGGAGTCATTACTTGTGTTTGCAAATTCACCCTTGCAAAAATGCTTGCTGCGAGTTTTACAACCATGTACTTTCCGTTCCGAGAAAAAACAATGCCACTCGCATCTACTTTCTGACCAGCATAAGGCCTTTCGTTAGCTACATACCGAATAGAATTAACTAGCTCGTTTGGTTGCCAGTACAGATCATATGAAAGTAGTCCTCTAGAGTCATAATCTATGTAGCCATCCGTAAAAGAAGTTGATATGGATATCGCGCTTCTGTTGGTCGATGAATTTCTTGAACTAATGACAACATACTCATTGCTGGGTGCCGCAGTATATGAGATGTTATTACGGTTGGTTTTAAATGCATTGCCTAAATTACCTGATGGAGCAAAATAGCCTGGAGCAAAAGCTCCTAGCCTGCTAGAGACAGCGCATCTTTCTCCTCCATTGATAGTTGTTTCTTGGCCTACAGGGTGTAGCTTTCTACCACTAGGTAGCGTTAACAAAACCCCATCATATCTTTTATAGCCGACAGTAACGTTCGAGCATTGAGGGTCTTGATTGGCTTCATTAGCAGTTATAGTTCCATTGTCGACGATCCCTACATTCTGGGACCAGATTGATGGATCTGGACTGGGAGCTATTTGAGCATCTGCTGAATCAAGCAAAGATAAGTTCGGGGCAAGCAAAGTAATTGTGAAAGTTATTACTAGAAGTTTGCTCACGAATCTTCTCATTAACCTGGACTATATACCTACATTCATGAAATGTAAACAAAATAGAATATCACGTGCTTCAGCTCTACTGTACAAGCTCGGAGCTTGTACAGTAGAGCTATGCCTCTAGTTCACGTGAGTTAGCCAGCAAATCTGATATGTCTTTTAAGTCTCTTTTATACGGAATATATTCATCAATAAAGTTAGTGTAGTCTTCGAGATTCTTAAACTCAGCAAGTGCTTTTTGTGGACTCAACCACTCGATACGGTTAGTGTTTCCCAGGTGTTGAAAGCTAGAATAAGGATAGGTTTTGTAGTTCTCGCCTATATCCAGTGGGTTCAGGTGTATGTATCTACTTATATGAGTCCAGTACCCATCTGAGTTGATTCTGCTCGCTTTATACTTGCCCTGAAATAATGTGCCAACTCTATTGTGGCGCTTGTTGAAGTAAACCGCATAACCAGTAGCTATTGACCTCATCAGTCCTGTTATCGCATCTTTATCGTGCTGGAACAACTGTAGGTGATAATGGTTCGGCATCAAACAGTACGAAACAAGCTCTATTCTTTCAGTAAACCTCTCTCTGCGCAGGTTAAACCTTGCTGCTATTGAAATGATGTCCTTGTCGATTATCATATGTTTCTCTAGTTCGGACTCTGGCAAAAGAGCATACTTTAAAAAGCTCAAGAAAACACCATAATCACGTTCGTCTTTGAATATATCTTGCTTATTAACACCTCTGTTATATACGTGATACATGGAGCTTGGTTCGTAATGTCTTATTGTGTTTCTGCTAGCCATATCGTCAGTATACTCCATGGGTTTTCTTTTACTACTGTACAAGATTGTACAAGATCGGAGCTTGTACAGTAGTGTGTGGTGTTAGTTTTGTGTGCTTATGCAGTATTTTTGGTGAGATGGTATTATTTATATAGATGAGTACATACAAAAAACACATTGTTATAGATGCGCGTATACGGCAAGCAAGCACCGGTCGGCCTATTGCCCGACTACTTGAACACTTGCAAGACATAGATACTGATCATCGCTACACAATGATCTTAAACAAAAAAGACGACTGGCAACCAACAACCAAAAACGTGACTGCTATTCAGACCAGATTTCCAATGTTTAGCTTCAATCCGCTTAACCAGCTGCTTTATGCGGTGCAGTTGTATCGGCTCAAGCCAGATCTGACTTATTTTATGATGACGCCACAGTCACCTATGTTCTTTTTTGGCAAACAAATGACTTTTACTCATGACTTGACGATGTTTAAGTTTGTTCGTCCCGGAAAGTTACCTTTGCCGATTCATAAACTACGCATGCAAGGATATAGGCTCCTTATGTGGCAAGCGCACCGCAAAGCAGAGCACGTATTAACTCCTACGGAATATGTCAGTGATGATGTCAGTAAGCGGTATTTATTCGTGAATCGTAAGATCTCTTTTGCACACGAAGCAAGCGAGCCACCTCTTCCTGGTAAAGCCCTAGAACCAAGTTCTGTTCCTGGCGATTATATTATGTATACTGGCAGTTCGTTTCCGCACAAGAACCTGGAAAGACTTATTAGTGCATTTTGCGTCCTAAAAGAACAGCATCCCGATCTGAAATTAGTCTTAGTTGGCAAGCGCGAAAAACATTCAAAAGATTTGGAAAAATGGGCCAAAGCGCATCACCCAGAAGAGTGTTTGGATGATATTATTTATACCGGATTTATACCTGACGAAGAACTAAAGTGGTATTACCAAAATGCCCTGGCCTACGTATTCCCTAGTTTGGCGGAAGGATTTGGTTTGCCAGGACTAGAAGCAATGGTCCATGGATGTCCAGTGGTCAGCAGCAACTATAGCTGTATGCCAGAAGTACATGGTGACGCTGCGCATTACTTCAACCCAGAAGATATTCAAGATATGGCAACAAAAATAGACGAAGTCATCAGTAAACCGGCATTGCGCAAAAAACTTATTGAAAAAGGCTATGAAAACGTCAAAAGATTCTCGTGGCGCAAATTTGCTAACGAGCACGTTAAGCTATTCAAAAAATTACTTAAGGAAGATTAGCTTTCTTCTTCTGGGGATTGGCGAGTGTCATCTTCTGCGGTCACTACACCGTCAGCCATCATGAGGACAATGTGCCGATCGCGGCCTTCGCCGACCGATTCCGTGACGAGACCGTTTTCGCCGGCAAGACGATGGATGGTTCGACGATCAGCTGCGTTCATGGTCGGTAAATAAAGCTCGTTACCAGTATCTTTGACTTCTTTTAGCCATTCGGTTGCTCGTTCTTCTAGGCGAGAGGCTCGCTGTTTTTTATAGTCTGCAATGTCTAAGTTAACCCTATTGATGTCCATGTTTTTATTCTTTAGCGCCATGCTGGTAAGATATTGCATACTGCGCATTGTGTCGCCGCGGTTGCCGATCAAAAATCCATTCATATGTGTACTTGGTACGTTTAGCTCGATCACCTCTTGATCTTCAGTGGTGGCGTAGACGTCAACATTGAGTCCATAAAACGAGAGCATATCTTCGACATATTTTTTAGCAAACTGAATTGATTCTTCCATCGGATTTACCTCTTCTTTTTACGTTTCTTTGCAGACTTCTTGCTCGACTTATTAGCAGTATAGTTGGACTTTGGCGCACTTGTCTCTTCGCTCAAGCGTGTGACTTTGACGGGTGCGTTTTTGCGATCTTTTTGGGATTTCTTTTTGGGAGGCGATGGTTTTTTTACTTCTTTGGCTACCGCGACAGTTTCTGTATTTGCCTTTGCAGATTTTTTGGCTTTTGGCTTCTTTTTAAGCGGTTTCTTAGAGACTACTTCTGCAGCTGGCTCGTCTAGCATCATATATTCGTCTTGTTTTAGTAAATGTCGTTGTTGCAAGTACGCAATCAATCCTCCGACAAACCAGTAGAGTGCGAGTGCTGCGGCAAACCCAATCGTGACGACAAATATGACAATCGGCAGGATATAGGCCAAATTACGACCCATCGCTGCGTTTACTTCTGCACTATCGGCTTGTTTGCCGGTGTTTGCATCTTGCAAGATGTCGCGCAGTTTACGAGAATCTTTGGACTTTGGCATTGTTTGGCGTATCTGAAAATACTGGATAAGACTTGAACCTAATACGAGTAAGAATGCCGGGAAATAGAACCCAAGGTCGCTATCGACTGCTTGTCGCCCAAGATCGACGACACCAAACAAGGTGTTATCAAATATGTCAGGGTTTTCTTTGAGTTCTTGCATGACCGAAAGACTCTGGACGGGCTCGTAGCTGAAGTCATAAACAGCTGCCGGATCACGAAC
>Ga0306866_1000385_pt1 | contig 14257 bp, 25 predicted proteins | sample AntRauTorckE5432_FD_190450 | JGI IMG/M metagenome (GOLD analysis project Ga0306866, IMG submission 190450) | Saline lake microbial communities from Rauer Islands, Antarctica - Metagenome Torckler E5 #432 (v2) (version 2) | ecosystem: Environmental > Aquatic > Non-marine Saline and Alkaline >...
GACTGAGTAACCATTCTTTGTAGGCCGTCAGTTAATGCATCACTTATTTCTATCCCTATTTCTTCTGCTTCTGTTACTATATCTGGTAGTGTACTAGTGTCTATTTTTACATTGCTTAAATCTATTCTAATATTTGGATCAAATGGTTTTTTTTCAAACATAGAACCAAGCAAATCTCCTATATCTTTCCAAGTGCCTGTGCCAATTATTGGCTTTACTGGTACTTCTATTTTAGTGTTTTCTACTCCATCATTTACTTTTGGCTCTACTTCTACTGTAACCTTAGTTTCAAACTCTTTGAAAAATGAACCGCTCATTATCTCCTCTTGTGCGGCTGCATTCTCAAAAATCATATCGTAAAGTCTACTTACTTCTGCTCTTGCCTCCCCTATTGCTTGTGCTCCTTCATTATAAGTATCATAGTTAAACTCTGGCATTTTCCCCTCAAAGTCATCGCCAAATCCAAATTCTATAGTCCCATCTTTACCCGCTTTTTTTAATTCTTCTACTTGTTTTAAGTACTCCCCTACATTATCACCAAACCCTGCGAGTATTGCACTTTCTTTATCTAGTGCATCTTTATATACTTTCTCTTGCCCTACTAATTCTTTTAAGGCGTCCTCTTGTAATTGGATAGATAATTTTTTGCGTATAGTGTCTATTAATGTATTATAGCTTGTATCTAGTTGGTCTATAAATTCCTTTTCGTCATCTATGTTTTGCAGAGTTGTACCATAAGTTTTATTTATAGTATTTATTAATTCTGATCTTTCCCTGCTGCCTTTGTTAGTGTTTTTTAACGCATCAAAATAACTCTTTGCTGCGGCTGTCTCTGTTTCTAAACTAGATGAATGCTTTTTAGTAGCGGCATCCAAAACCTCTTGACTTTTAGTTAGTGCCTTAACCCCTTTATCTACATTACTCATCTGAGTATTATAAAGAGTAAACCCTACTGCTAATGCTGTAAGTGCAATTATTAAGCCTGCTATGGGTGAGGCTACTAGAAATGCGATGGCTGTTGTTACTATACCAAGCGTAAGTATTAGCGGCCCCAAAACAGCCACAAGTCCTGCTACTACTAAAATAACCTTTTTTGTTTCTGGTTCTATTTCGCTAAATTGGATAGAAAGCTCACTAAATTTATCAGCTATCTTTTTAATAACTGGTGCTAACATTTCACCGAAAGATATTGCTAGTCCTTCCGCTGCTGACTTTAATTTGAATAATGACCCCTCTAAAGTTGCATCCATTATAGCTGCCATATCCGCAGCCGCCCCGCCTGAGTTTTCGTAGGACTTGGTTAGCTCATCTACTTTAGATATGTTCTTAGATAGTGTTATGGCTACTGTAGTCGCTCTCTTATCAAAGAACTTCATAGCAGTGTTTGCCTTATCGCTAGAATTGGCTATCTCTTGTATGGCCTCCTGAAAATCAAAGCCGTCCTCCTTAGCTGCTAAAAACATATTTCTTAGCATAGTACCTGATGTACTTGCATCTATGTTAGAATTAGCTAAAACACTTAATTGTGCCGTAGTAGTTTCTATGCTCATACCAAGTGCCTCCGCAAGTGCTGCCACCTTTGGCATACCTACACTAAACTTTTCCAAGTCTAATGCTGAACTACTAAATGATGCTGCCATTACATCAGTAACCCTTTGCAACTGATCCGCCTCTAGTGCAAAACCTCTCAATGTACCACCTGCAATATCAGCACTTGATGCTAAATCTTCACCTGTTGCAAGTGCTAAATCTAGTGTGGCTGCTGTTACTTTCTGTATTTCTGATGAGCTAAAACCTAATTTTGCAAAGTTTAATTGTAAATCTGCTACTTCACTAGATGTAAACCTAGTACTTATTCCTAAGTCCTTTGCAAGTTTTGTGAGATTATCAAACTCTTTTCCTGTTGCTCCACTGACCGCTTGAACCTTAGCCATTGACTGCTCAAAGTCTGCGAACACTTTCACTGCAAGCCCGCCCATCGCTACTATTGGTGCGGTCAAAGACATAGACATAGACTTCCCTAAGTTCTGCATCTTCGTGCCCGTCTTTTTTAGTGACCGTGCAATCTTTTGACTAGAGGTACTAAACGCCTTTAAATCAAATCCTAACTTTATAAATAAACTCCTACTCATTGAACCAATTTGGTTTTAATTCTTTCATTGCTTGTAATTTCTCTACTGTCCAAGTTGTTTTGTTTATTACTTTCTCCCAAGGAAACCTCATTAGATCCGTGGGCTTTTTTAATCTCTTATCTCCTGCTGACTTCAATGTCACAAATGAGACGTATCTTGATGTTTCCCAGCTTACTCTACTGCGTAAATTCTCATTCTTCCAGTAGCCAAGGTAGGCTATCCATAAGTCACTCATTGCCCAATCATCTATGTTAATTGGGCTTATATGAATGTTGCCATAAGCGAAACCTAGTATGAATATGAAAGGATCGCTATCTACTTTTTTGCCTCTGCTGATAGAGCCTTAAAAGCGTTTATTTCTGCCATTATATCCTCCGCAGCCGTAGGACATTGGTCTACCCAATCCTCTAAATCCGCTGTGCTTAGTTTGCCCTTGTCTCTAATACTATCCTTATAAAGTTGTACTATTGAGTCAAATGTAAATTTACCATCTTGTAAGTCTTTAATGCCCACGCTAGATAGAAGGTTTTGAAAAGCTCTGTTACCTGCTTTAACCGTGTACTTTTTTTTGTTTATTTCTATTATCATAATTTTTTAATTAAAAAGGGGTAGCAGAACTACCCCCTATTTTTTACGTGATTGTTGCCTTAGCTAATACTCCTGTGCCTTCTAAAGATACTGAGAAAGTTACACTCTCTTCCATCCCGTCAGTACGGTCTAAAGATGTAATATAAGCATCTCCACTATACTCTATATCGTCCGCTACTGCATCGCTATAAGTGATAGTTAGCTTAGTACGTGCAAGCCACGCATCCCATAAGTCCTCATAGCCATAACTCGCATCTTCTGCGAATAGACCTTCACCACTTATTGACCACGAAGTTTGCCCCTCTAATGATTCTTTTGCTCCACCACTACCTTTAGAACTTGCATCTCGTGTAGAGTGAGATACTGATATTCCATTAGATGTCAAGTGAGCAATGACAGTACCACCTACCTCTATTTTGGCGAGTGTTCCGTTTAATATTCCTGCTGTTTGTGCCATTGTTTTATTTTTTTAATTAGTTCAAATTACTTACCTTTTTTCTTTTTATTAGGTAAACTTTGTTTTTCAATTTCTGGTGTTTCTGCATTATCAAACGATGACTGCATAGCATTTTCTACTATTTCTTCTTTAGTCTCTCCGTCTAATTCTATAGCTACACCTTTATTTATTAGCTCTTCTCCTAGCCACGTTCTCACTCTTAGCTGCATACCTTTAGGCAGTACCTTTGTGTGTATTGCGTGGCTCTTTGTTAGTTCTACTCTCATTTTATAAATGGTATTTGTTTTGTTTTTTTAACTATGTATTTTCTTAGTTGCTCACTAGCTGTTACGCTTATCGCTGGTAGTACTTGGTCTGCACCTCTTTTTACAAAATCATCGCCTTGTATGTGCTTTGTTCCATACAAAACAAAGTGAGCGTACCATCCATCATTCTTACCTCTACCTCCTCTATTGGGTCCTACCGCTACATTAGGCATCATCTTAGATTTGCCAGTTTTTATCTTAAAGGACTTTTTTAGATTCATAGCCTCTACTTCGCCTGTTTGATTTGTCTTGTTTTTTCTTTTTACAGAGCCACCACGAACTTTAATAAAGCCATCAGATATAGGTACTTTGCTTTTTATAGATGCCAATAGTGGTTTAGCTTGACGTCTTAGAATCTTTAGCAACTCTCTACGTTTTACTTTGTCATTTGGTATGTTTTGAATTTGCCTTGTTAGCTCCTCCATCCCTTCTATTTTTATAGTAGCCATTAGTTTTTCCTTTCTGCTGTAATCCATAGACCTTCACGGCCTAACTCCTGTATCTCTAGTATATCGTAATAAATACTATTGTACACTATTCGCATAGTCTCATCTATCCCTGCAAAGAATCTAATCTTAAACTTTACCTTATTAGTGGCCGTCTCTTTTTGCCCTTCCTCTCTCTCATTACCGCCCGCTTTCTGAACGTGTGCAAATGCTGAATGAAAAACAGAATAGGTAGCCACCTTCTCACCTTGTGCATTCGCTAGGTAAGTCCAAGATTCTATATCTATACGTCTGTCAAGTTTGCCTATGTTCATCATATTGCAGCCCGTCTACTTATTAAACTAATCTGATACTGTGTGTTTCTACTAAGCACTGAGTAACTGCCTTGTACTTCTGTCTGTCGTACTTCATATAAATCTCCTACTATCATTCTAAGGCATTGCTTTACGTTATCTGGTGCTGCTGAATACCCACTCACTACATTAACTATGACAGGGTTTACTCTATCATATAACGCAGGCATTTGAACAGGGCAAATAACAACTGGAAAACCTCCATCATAAATCTTATAGTCACTAGCCGCCAATGTTTGCACATCATCATTAGCATCATAGTAGGTTATGATAACGCTAGTAAATGGCTCTAGATTAAAGTCGAACTCTTCCCAAGATTGGTACACTTGTTTAAATGCCATTGGAGTAGCTATGATGTTAGCCTCTTTGTATAGCATTAACTGAGCCGCATCTATGTACTCACCTATAAGCGTATCGAAAGACGTATCTAATATATTTAGATGCCTTTTAGCATCATCAACACTAAGGGCTTTAGCTGCTGGATATGTTACTACTTGCCACATTTTTCTACTAATCCATCTTTTATTAAATCATTTGCTAATTCAGCATTTAACTCGAAAACATCACCTGTACTATAAGCTAGACCTACTCGTGGTAGTTCCATTAGTGCTTTTACAGTAATAGTTGTTTTCTTTATGGTAGTCTTAATTTCTTTTTTATTATTTGCCATTGTAACATTTTTTTAAATAAAAAGGGGTAGGCATAACCTACCCCTATAATTATGAATAAACAACCCCTACTATGCCGTAGTGATGTCTGTGATAGCCGCAAAGGACTGTGGTCTCAATGCCAAAACATCGAAGTAACCGTTTGCAACTACTCTTGTAGTTCCTTTCTCCGCTTGCGTATATTTGTCAACCAATATATCTAGTCCTCCCCATTGACCTATTTTTAAGTCGTTAAAGTTTCCGTAGATAAGTGCAGAACATACATCAGAATCTCCTTTTGTAAGGGTAGATGGTACGTGCTGTGACACTCCTAATCCGTAACCGTTTAGTGCAGAATTAGCCTCGTTTAATAGGTATCCTGATACTCCACTAGCTTTGAGAATTACTTGCATTTGACCCCTTACTTGTGCGTTTGTTAAGTAATTTAAATCTCCAAGTTCTGCATTGTCTTGTGCTACTTCTGTAATTAGCTTTACAATAGCAGCCCAAGTTATTGGACCTCCATCAGTCCCAAGTGCTACACTACCTATTCCTGTAGTGTTAAGTATACCCTCTGGCTGATTAGAAGATCCAGAACCATTTATAGCTGCTCCTTCAAGGTCAACTAACATACTACCTGCAAGCTCTCTTGTAATGTAAGCATCTATGCTCGCATTAGATTGAGTGATTAACTGATTAGATAAATCAATGTGTGATCCTAATCTCTTTGGACTCATTGTTTTCTGAGCGAAAGTAGGAGATACTGCACTAGATGCTGCTGTTTCTGATAACCAACCGCTAGTAATAGCATTGTCTCTTACTGGGAAACTAAGGTCAGAACTAAGCCCCGTCATAAAGTCTGCTCCTAATTCACGAAGTGTAGATTTGTTGTATAGATAATCTACAATACTCATAACCTCTGTTGGTACTGTAAATCCACCTGCTGTAGTTGTGCCTGCGTTCATATTACGCTTTACCACCATTGATGGCATACCATAACCTTCTACCGCTCTGCCGTTAGCTCTTGACTCAGAAACTGCCTCTTCGTGCATTTCTTTGTTGATGCCTGTTAAGCCACCATCTGAACGAGCCTCTTTGATAAAGTTAGATATTGAGAAACTTCTTTTTGTTTCTTTCTCTTCTTTCCCTTCCTTAGATGCTCCACCTGCTGCATTCGCTAAATCAAGTTTTCTCTTTTCACCTGATGCTCCTTCGATTCGCATAGTTTCCATAGTCAACTCACGTTTCTCGTCTGCTTTAAGGTTTACAATTTCTTTTTCTATCCCTTCAAATTTTGTTTGAAAAGCACTTCTAGTTTCATCAGTTAGGCTTTTGCCTTCTGAATCATTCAAAGCTGTGAGCGATGCAATCTTAGCATCGATCTCACTTCTTATTTCTGCTGATTTGTTCATTTTGTGTTTTTTTTATTAGTACAAACTTTTATAAATTCTACCTTATTTTAGGTAAACTTTGTTTTTAAAATCTTGATTCGCCTTGCTACTGTCTCGTATCCATCGCTCTCATTTAAGTTAGGCTTATTAGATGTGTGACTTCTTTGTGCTGCTGTGGTATCTGGATATGCTGGTACGGTTACGGGTCCCAACTCAAATAATTCATCTACTTGTGTGATCTCTCGCTCATCTATTCCCTCACCATCTCTATACGTCCACTTCTGGTCTCTCACTGTAAACATAAAGCTAGAACCTTTTACATTCCCATTCCTTACATTCTCTAGTAAGTCGTTACCGTAACTAGTATTAGGGGATTCAAAAGAATACCTTAAACCTACATTATCCATCGTTAAAGACAAAGAGCCACTATCTGACCTTGCTAATACATTATCAAAGTTGTGGTTAAAAGTGGCTATGACCCCGCTCATATCTACCCCGTCAAATGCTGCACGCCCTATGGTCTCAGTAAACCCGAAAGACTTACCACCTAACACGCTGCTAGCTTTATCAAACACTACAGCGTAACCGCTTATAGTTCTTGTTTCTGTTTCTCCTTCACGCTTTTCTATCTCTATAGAACCTGTGATATATCGTTTTTCTTTATTTTCCATTATGTTATTTCTTTTATTGCAGCCTTATCTGTCAATTTTTTATAGTAAGCATCTGATTGGCTTATAGGTATCATATTAAGTGGAACCATTACTTCGTCACCTCCATCTATACCGTCCATATCTTCTAATGCTCTCACCTCGTTAATAGTCATTACAGAAGTAGACATCATTATTCTATAGAACTCTGCACGTGTTTTACTGTCTCCACGCATTAAAGAGTTCACATTGAACTTAAAATATCCTTCTTCCTCTCTAGGTGTAAGTAGCTTATTGTAATATTCTTGCTCTAGTTTACCCACCCAAGGCATAAGGCAATTTGTAACAAAGTCTATTTTTAGTTGCTCGATGTTTGAATGTGTGGCTCTCTCTAATTGGTTTATCATTGGTGCAGGAACGCCAAACATTGTAGCTATTTCATTACTACTAAAATTATTAGATTCTATAAATTGAGCATCTTTGGGCGGCATTCCTATAGGCTTGTAGCTCATACCCGCATCTATTATAGGCGTGCTACTTGTAGCGTTTACACCTGAATACTTTTTGTCAAATACTTTCTGAATGTTGCCTTTTGTAGTCTCATCTAGCTTTCCTGGCATTTCTATAATGCCGTCTATCTTAGTACCCTTAGCATAGAAGTTTATATTTTCTTTTTGGCTTGCTAATGCTAAACCTAAAGTCTGTCTGTGTGCATCCATAGCACTCATACCGTGTGCAAGTTCTACTCCAAAGCCTCTAAGGTGTATCATATCACCCGAGCTTATAGGCATATCCATACCGTCTACTTGATAGAATATTTCATCATCATAAATAAACGGTTCTACATTCTCATAAAGTAAAGGGGTTAATTCTATCTTGCCGCCACTTCTATCTATTAAAGCGTAGCCGTCTCCTTCCATTAAAGCAGATCCTATTAGTAGCTCATTGTATGTATAGGCTGTTATGTTCTTACGTGGGTGACGTAGTGCCTTTATTGCTGGGATTGCCTTTGTAGTAGTTCTACTCCCGCCTGAGTAATACCTTATAGGCATACTTGCTATTGACTGAGTAATTAAATTAACACACCGCCAATACGCTGCAATACCTAAAGCTGAGTCTTGGGTAACTGGAACGGGTACGGCATCAAAACTTAGTAATTCTGCGAACCATCCCTTAGTACCATACTTTAAATACTGATTATTGCCACTAGTAGATACTGACCTTTTTTTTATCTCTAAACCAAAAATATTCATACGTGTTAAGTACAAATATTAATTAATGAGTTGTAGTATTAGGTAAACTTTGTTTTTAAAATTGAAGCACAAAAAAGGCCGCAGTTTACAAGCTGCTGACCTTTTTAGAATGAATCCAACTAATGTATATTACACAACAAATGTAATGTTTTTTTTAAAAGGGCGGCTTAGGTCTCCAGTTATTCACCGAATACCCTATTCTAACCTAGCTTTTGCCGTTTAGACTCATTCTAAATAAGGTTTACTTAGTTCCATACTTTCTTTTACGTCTACCTTTCACAACTTCTTTATTCCCGTGAAAAGTGCAATACCAAATATTTTTAAAGTATTCTAAATTAGTCATTGTTGCTGTTCTATTACAGTTTTTATTTTCGCATTTCATAGTATTTATTAATACCACGAAGATAAACCTTTAACCACGTGGAATGATTTTAAATAACTACTTCTTATTCTTTTTTAACATTTCTTTATAACGCTTATTCTTTGATATGTGGTAGCTCTCATAACTATTATATCTCTGGTAGTTAGGAAAGAATAGATTAACACGATCCTGTGCTGCGTAGAATGCTTTCCTTTGTCCTAAGCCTTGGCTAATTAATTTGTAGTACATTTTATCAAATCCCTCATTTGGGTTATTGATTGCATCATAAACGTCTTGTGGTATCTTCATAATTGTAAATCTGGGTTTGAATAATAACTTGTTACTTGTTTCTCGGGTTCATTTAACCATAGTGCGTATGCCATTATATTAGTAATAATACCATCCACTTTCTTTTCTGGTCTGTTTTTTTCTTTTTGAATCTTCGCAGCTTGACCACCAAAGCCTGTAACTATTGTGGCATTACCTGCCATCCATCTTAGCACTGGGTTCCCAAAGTGGTTAAACTTTTTTGACTCTACCATTTTCTGTAGTTCCAAAGTTGGTGCAGTCATTGTTTTTAAATCTTGGTTAAATTTAATACATTCTATCCCTGCTTTTTCAAACTTAGGTACTAGGTGATGACTTCTATAGTTGTCATATGCCATCATTGTTATCTTATATTTTGCGGCTAGGCCTTCTATTACTATCAGAACCTCGTCATCATCTACTACGTTACCACTAGTTTCTATGATATAGCCCTGTTTTACCCACTCAATATACTCTATGTTGTTCTTATCTGCTGAGTTTGCGGCCTTATCTTCTGGCAAAAAGAACCAATTTTTAGAATAAAACTTACCTTCTATACACCAGACTAGCGTAAAAGCGGTTATATCTGAGGTACTAGAAAGGTCTAAGCCTCCATAACACGGGTAATCTAGCAGCAAATCTTCATTAAATTCCCAGTTAGACGCCTGCCAAACCTCATCATTAATCCATCCATCCACTGAGCTAGTCCAAATGTTTAGGTAGTATCTTTTAAATGAGTTCAAACTTGCACTGCTCACTTTTGCTTTTGCCGCCTCCTTTTCATAAGCTCTTACTCCTATAGAAATATTATAATTAGGATTTGCCTTTATCCAAGTCTTAGGGCTATACGGGTCATCATCTTTATCTGCTCCGTACACACAAATTAAATGACTTTCATCTTCTATAATTCCCTTTGCTATGTTAATTGCGTTCTCGTGTCGCTGGTATCCTATGCCATAAAGATCACTTCCTGCTGTTGTTATGATAAATGACAAAGGTTGCTTTCTTGCTCCTTGTGATTTCTCTACCATTTCAAGTACTTCATTGTTCTTATGAACGTGTAACTCATCTATTATAGCAAGCTGTGGGTTTATCCCATCCTCACCTCCTGCCTCTTTGGATAGTATTTGATATTGTTTTGTACCTCCTAAGTGGTCTGGGGCTGTGATTGCGTTACGATAAATTTTACATTTACTTTTTAAACGTGGTGACTTTTGGATTACTTCCTTTGTAGCCTCGAATACTAAACCCGCTTGCTTACGTCCCCAAGCCACACCAACTATCTCACTACCGCCCTCCTTTTCTACGTCTAAGAATATGCACGCTATACTAGCAGCCAAAAAAGATTTACCGCTCTTCTTTGGGATCTCTACATAAGCAGATGTATACTTTCTCAGTCCGTTGCTCTTATGTTTCCATCCGAAAATTGGCTTTATTATCTCTTCTTTCTGCCACTCCTCCATTATAAATGGCTGTCCTGCTAAGTCTCCCTTTACGTGCTTTACATTTTCCTCAATATAATCTACAGCCAACTGTGCCACTACCTCATCAAAGTAGTACTTATCTAAATCTATTTTGCTAAAATCAGTTTTGTAGGCCATCTATTTATTTGGTCTTATAACATAGTTTATCATTCTTTTGTAAAATGAGGTTTCTTTTTCAGTTACTTTTTCATTGCCCTCTAAAGATATTAGCTCATAAGTGCAAATAGGGTCTAAAATTAAAACGTGATAATCATTTGAAATTTCTGAATCGTTCATTAATTTACTAAACTTTTCTGCATCGCTATATGATTGCTTTGCTTTAATTATAAAAATTGGTTTTCTGTTACTCATAATTTATTATTTGCTAGTTTTATTATAGGGTTAAATGTTTCATATTCTTTACGATTGTATTCTCTGTCATTACTGTAGTCTAAGTTTTTACCAAAAAAAGAGATAGCATCTTCTAACTTGCATCTACCTCTGTATGATATAGCACAATTAGCACTCATTAAATCTTTGCCTGCATCTTCAAAGTGGGATAGCATTAGTTTTTTATTATCCATTATTCAAACTCATTATTACTTTACTAAAAAAATCTTTACCCTTACTAATTAATCCTATAGGTTTTTGTAAAGCGTGGCAGTGTTCTAAGTCTCCATCTTTTGTATAATCATAATTAGTAGCCGTCACCTTGCAATTACATTCTATGTCCCCATCTTCATACATTACAAAAGATACTCCCTCCTGTGGTATCTCATCTTTACAAATAGTAATAGTTGTTTTTATTCTTCGTTCCATTATTAAAATTCTTTATATTTATCTACTACCGTCTCATCTTTCTGCTGCAAAGTTATACGTGTTCTACTACTAGGAGTAAATCCAAACTCACCACTTAGCCGCATAAAGTCTTTGCGTAGTTTGTTCAATTCCACATACAAGGGATTAACACGTATTACCCCGTTATCATCTTCTGTAGTTCTTTGCTGACTATGCTCTTTTAGGTAGTCCATCTCTGAGCATACATAACAATATTCACTGAATACTTTAAGATCAATAAAAGAGATATACCCGAATAGTTTCTGTGCCTCCCATAGTTGCTGATTCCATACCTGCTTAGCTCCATCATTCAAATAGTCGGGTGCATCTGGAATGCCATTGTGTACCCATTCAAGTTCTTTGCCTTGCGTAGCTATTTGGTCTTTATGTCTAACCGGTTGATAGACTCCTTTTTGCTTTGCTATCGCTGCTGGCTGTGGCTTAATTCCTCTCTTTCCCATTTATTCGTATTTGCAAGTTAACATTTGTAAACTAGAAAGTCGCACGTATCGAATAAAAGTGGGACTACGTTGTACATCCTACGAGACTCTAAACTTCTACACCCCCTATGGGTCAAACACTTACAAAACAAATTACCTCTCATATCTGTATTATTTGCGTTTATGTACACTTTGCTGGTCATTCTGTATATTAACAAATGTTAATTTATCTAAGTAGCTGTACAATTATAAATACTATAAATGTTAGCAATGTCATCACAGCACAACTAAATGCTGCAAGGAATAACCCCTCTATAAATAGCTCTATACACTTCTTGTACTTTACCATTGAAAACCTCTACAATATTCATCTCCATTTATAGGGCTTGACATAGTAACAAACCAAGGAGCGTTGGTACAGTTGTTTGTAATCTTGTAACCCCACGTTAGCTGTCTGCCGTCTACTGTCCAACTGCTGCCACTCCATCCCTCTACTTGACCACAATAGCAGTCTACTACTTCCTCTTCTTGCTCTGGTAACGATGGCTCTTCTTGACATCCTATTGCAAGGATGGCTATTAGTATTATTATGTATTTATATGTTACACTCATAGCTTTGTTATTAGCTTTATGATTGTTTATACTATCTAATGCATACCCTTCAATAGTAGTAGGGATAGTGTTGCCTGCCTTGTTAGGGATAGACTCCCACCTGTGCCACCATAGACGCTTAACCTTTACTTGTGGGTCATACTCTTTATGCCCGTTCTCTAATTGCGTTACTTTGATCCTATATGTCATATACTCTGACTCTGGTATTCTTGATCTCATAGCTTACCATTCACTCTCATTGTACACACAGAAGTTCTCACCTACATAAGCATCCATCCAGATGTCTTGGTCAAAGCAAAAGGTTTTCTTATTGCCTGAACAGTTGTTGCGTATCTCTAGCCAGTAGCATCCATTGTCTATACCATCGTTAGCAATAGTCCCACAGTTACAATCTCTATTAGGTCTTGGTGTATCCTCGCTGCATCCTATGAGCAGAAGTAGTATTATAATGTATTTCATATTCTTATTCATTTATTCTTATTATAAGGTTAAGCCACCATCCACACAGTAGTAGTAGTGTTATGGTAAGGCCGTGTTCAGTGTCTAAGGCATAGCATACTATCTGGATAGTAAATGCTGTTAGTCCTATGATTATTAGTTTGATTGTTTGTTTATTCATATCTCTCTACCCTGTGACAAACTAAGACTTTGCCCCGTGTGCTGTTGACTTCTCTTTAGCGTCCTTGTACCCTATATCATACCCCAGCTCATAGGCTATCACTCTCTCTTCTGCTATTAGTATCTCGTTACATTCCATATAGAATGCGACTACATCCTTATCCTGAGCGTATGCCTGACCGAAGATAAGCCCTACCATCTCTTTAGCTTTGTCTAGTGTCATATCTTTTTTAGTTCTTCTATTGCTGTGTCTATTGCTATCCCTAACTGCTTACCGTTTGGCACTCTGTATATGGATGGTACTTCTTGATCCCTCCTGTATAGGTTAGCATCTGTTAGCACCTCTATCGTTTCTTTGATTGTCATACTTTCTTTAATATCCGTGGTTCTAATCCTTGTTTAATTAACCACCTGTCTACATATATGGCAGCCTCTTTCTCTGTTGCAAACATAAGCCTTCCTGTATTAGGTAGCTTAGCTGCCCATACCTTAGCATTACTGCTATTACGTCTGCACTCTCTTACGTACTTGTAGATGCTTGTTTTCATATCAACTTAATAATGATTGTCTAACTTGAAAGTCTAATTCTATCCTTACCTGCCACTGATTGCACCATAGCCATACCATAGCATCTAGCTCCTCAGTCTCTTTAACCTCTCCGTACTTAGGTACGTGTAGAGCTTGTGTAGCTCCTAGGTGGCTTATTAGTTTATCGTTACCCTCGCATAAGTTTAGTGTCATCATATCTAAGCGTGTGTGAAACTCATCTAAGCTGTGGAAGTTACCAATGTGGTGGTGATCTTTTGTAAGTCCTACTGTGGTATCTGTGTAGGTCTTGGTCTGTTTGTTTATGTGGTAGCTTTTCATTTGTTTAGTGCTTTGTTAATTGCGTCTCTTGCTTTGTTATCTGCTTTAACTACTGCGTTTACATTTAATTGTTCTACGTCTAACAACTCTTGCAGTGCTTCTAGTAGGTCTGGTGCTGCTGCTATAAGGTGAGCGTTGGCTAGTGCCTCAATTTGACTAGATGGAGAAAAATTAACCTCAATCATTTGATTATGTGTATTGGCATCTACATAAATATGACCGCCTTTAAATTCTTTTTTTGAGTGCTTAGTCTTACCCACACTCCAATCACCTTTAGTTCCTTTAAATTCTTCCATTAGTTTAACATTTTTTTAGCCCACTTCTCAGCACCTTTTACAGTTGCATAATCTTTTGTATCTAGTACTTGCTCTTGTCCTTTGTATATCTGAACGTAAGATGCTATTATAGTACCTGTAGCAGTTGTTACTATGTTTACTGCTTTACTTCCTGTTGTGTTTGTGATTGTGTTTGTGTTTGTCATTTCCTTATTTCGTTAGCACAAAGATAAGAGCCTATCCCTTACTTGCAATAGTA
>Ga0306866_1000386_pt1 | contig 14251 bp, 14 predicted proteins | sample AntRauTorckE5432_FD_190450 | JGI IMG/M metagenome (GOLD analysis project Ga0306866, IMG submission 190450) | Saline lake microbial communities from Rauer Islands, Antarctica - Metagenome Torckler E5 #432 (v2) (version 2) | ecosystem: Environmental > Aquatic > Non-marine Saline and Alkaline >...
TTAATCAAAGAGGGAACGATGGCAAGGCTTTGTTTGTTTGCATTGATAGAATAACAGCGGTGAAAATGTATAACAAATTTAAAGAGCAAGAAAATTGTCCTGATGTGGCGGTTGTTATAAGTGGAGGATCAAATCAAAATGAAGTGGAATTTTTTGAAAAACATGGACTTGATGTAATTCCTCATCGAACAAGAATGATAAAAGAAGATTTGGAGGCTAAATTTAAAGATTCAAAAGATCCGCTTAAAATAGTCTTGGTTTGTAATATGTGGCTGACTGGTTTTGATGTTGAAGCTTTGACAACTATCTATATTGATAAGCCAATGAAAAATCACACTTTAATGCAGGCAATTGCCAGAGCTAATCGAGTATTTCCTGGTAAAAACAATGGATTAATTGTTGATTACATTGGAGTATTCAGAAATCTTCAAAAGGCTTTATCTGTTTATGCTATTGGACCAGATGGAGAAAAGGATATGCCTATTATCCCCAAAGAAGATTTAATCAAAGAATTGAAAAACGCTCTTGAAGAAGGAGAAGAATTTGGATGTAAATATAATATTTATTTTGACAAGATTATTAATGCCGAAGAATTGGAAAAAATTAAATTGATTGAAGAATCAGTTGATATTATCTTAATTAGTGAGGAAATAAAAAATCAGTACTTGAGTTTGAGTAATAAAATAACTAAATTATTTGGAGCGATATTACCAGATAGAAGGGCAAATGATTTTTTCTCTCTCGTGAAAGCCCATAGAATTTTAGCTGATAGAGTTAGAGCTATCACTCAAAAGGATATTAATGTCGATGAAGTTGCTGATAAAATAGAAAAAATTCTTGATGATTCTATTGAAGCGGAAGGTTATGATATTAAAGGTGGCGAAAAAATAACAGATTTAAGTAAGATTAATTTTGAAAAACTTAGAGAAATGTTTAGTGAAGGGAAAAAACATAAAGAAGCTGAATTGTTAAAGCAGTCAGTCGAAAAAAAGTTGAAGAAAATGTTAGCGATGAATCCCGCTAGAATTGAACTGGCAGAAAAGTTACAAAAATTAATTGACGATTATAATTTGGGAGCCAAGACAGTTGAAGAATTTTTTGACTTGTTGGTTGATTTTGCTAATGATTTAAACGAAGAGGAGAAAAGAGGAGTTCGTGAAAAATTAGATGAAGAACATTTGGCAGTATTCGATTTGCTTTTTAAGGATGGTTTAAATGAAAAAGAAAAAAAGCAAATTAAAAAAATTGCCAAAGATATAATAAGCAAGCTTAAGGAAGAAAATTTATTATGTTTAGATTGGCGTAAAAAACAACAAGCCCGAGCAGGGGTAAAAGAGGCTATTACAGATGTCTTATATGAAGACCTTCCTGAAAGTTATAATTCTGCTCTATTGCAAACAAAATTAGACTTGGTTTTTCATCATGTTTATGATAGCTACGTTGACGAAAAAGTTAATGTTTATGAGAGTGCTTTGATTGAATAAACAATAAGCTCAATCAAATAATTGATTGATTATATAAACCATAATCTAAAAATTAAAAACAAAAAAATGAGGAGAAAATTAGATGAAAGGAACACTAGAAAACTTGGGAAAAGGGATGGGAGTTATTATGTGACTTTGCCAATAGAGATGGTTCGGGAATTGAAATGGCGACAGGGTCAAAAAGTTGAATTTAGAAAGAAAGGCAAAGAATTAATTATCAAAGACTGGGAATAAAAAACAAAAACTGTATATTTAACCGTATATTTAAATGGGTGTTTTTTTAAACCCTCCTAATCTCCCTTTTAAAAGGGAGGGAATTGGTTGGTGTTTTTGAAAAAGTGGGTTTTGGGATTTCTATAGGTTTAACCGAGGTATGACATTTTTATTGGTAATTGACAGGGAAATTAGAGCTGTTGATTTTGTTATTGGTTTGAGTTAAAATAAAAATTCAGTTCTTTATCAATAATATTTATCAAGGAGGATTAAGCCATGAGTGGAATTTTTGGATGTATAGCAAAAGAAAATTGTGTTAATGACATTTTTTACGGGACTGATTATCTTTCTCATTTGGGAACAAAACGGGGTGGAATTGCAGTTCTTGATTCCAAAGAATTTAAGAGGTCTATTCACAGTCTGGAAAATTCATATTTCAGACCTAAATTTGAAGTAGAACTTTCGAGTTTGGCTGGGAATAGCGGGATTGGGGTTATTAGCGATTATGAAGATCAGCCAATTTTGATGAAATCTCATCTAGGAACATTTGGTCTGGTGACTGTTTCAAAAATTAACAACATAGAAGAGCTAACAAAAAAGGCTCTTAAAATTGGACGCAGTTTTTCTGAAATCAGTCTGATCGGAATGAATCCGACGGAATTGATTGCTATGTTAATTACTGAGAGGAATTCGTTCCAAGATGGAATATCCTATGCTCAGGAAGTTATCAAGGGCTCTTGCACGCTAATGCTTCTTACAGATAGAGGGATTTATGCTGCTAGAGACCGTTTGGGCCGAACGCCTTTGGTTGTTGGCGGAAAAGAAGGTGCTGGCGCTGTTTCTTCTGAGAGTTGTGCTTTTCCTAATTTAGGTTATGAGGTCAAGAAAGAATTGGGACCAGGAGAAGTAGTTTTGGTAACTTCGGAAGGCTATGAACAGCTAAAAAAACCTGGAGAAAAAATGCAAATTTGCACTTTTTTGTGGGTTTATTATGGCTTTCCTGCGTCGACTTACGAAGGTTTAAATGTTGAAGATGCTCGTTATCGGTGTGGAGCAAAATTGGCTTTAGATGACGATGTTAAGGCTGATTTTGTGGCTGGAATCCCGGATTCTGGAAGTGCTCATGGAATCGGCTACGCTAATGCCCGGGGGTTGATGTATAAAAGACCAATTGTTAAATATACACCAACTTGGCCTCGGAGTTTTATGCCACAGAATCAACGAATGCGAGATTTGGTGGCTAAAATGAAGTTGATCCCCATTAAAGAATTAATAACAGGCAGAAAAATTCTTTTTTGTGAAGACTCGATTGTCAGAGGAACCCAACTGCAGGATAATGTTAAATATCTTTTTGAGCTGGGGATAAAAGAATTTCATATGAGACCGGCTTGTCCAACCTTAACTTATCCTTGTGAGTTTTTAAACTTTTCGCAATCGCGTTCGACTCTTGATTTAGCAGGACGATTGGCGATAAAAAATCTCACCGGTAGCGAATTTATCGATTTGAAAAAATTTGCAGAAGCTGGTTCTTCGGAAAATTTGGCTATGGTGGAAAACATCCGAGATAGACTGGGTTTGACCTCATTGAAATTTCAGAGATTGGAAGATTTGGTGGGGGCAATTGGTTTTTCGAAAGAAAAACTTTGCACTCATTGTTGGGATGAGTCAAGTTATTTCTAAGGCGAATCGGTTAAAAATAAAAAAAGGCTTTGATGTATCTACACTTGAAGCCTTTTTTGTTAGAAAAATAGTTAAGTACATTTTTAGAGATGGAAGGTTTGAAAATTGAAATTGTCAGAGAGTTAAAAGGTCAAAAAGTTGAATTTAGAAAGAAAGGCAAGGAATTAATTATCAAAGACTGGAAATAAAAAACAAAAACTGTATATTTAACCGTATATTTAAATGGGTGTTTTTGAAAAAAAGGTTTTTAGTGGTAGGATGGGATGAGGAGATAAATTTAAAAATATTTTAAAAAATCAATGTTAAATAAAAATAAAAATCCTAAAATGCTTAATTTATCTAAAACAGATTTTAAAGAATTTTTGATTTGCAAAAAATGTCTTTGGTTGAAAAAGAAAAAGCCAGAACTCTATGTAGAAGGAGAAGTTTCAGGTTTTTTGAAAAAATTAATCGAAGAGGGCTATGAAGTAGAAGGCTATTTTCAGAAAAAATTTAAAGACGGAGTGGAACTCAGAGGTGCAAAAGAAGATTTAATTGAACGGACTCAAAAATTAATCAAAGAAAAGAAGACTATTTTTCAAGCCACTTTTGAAACCAAGGAGGGTTTATTGGCGAAAGTGGATGTTTTAGATTTCAATCAAAAAACTGATAAATGGGATTTGTATGAAGTCAAAGCCTCCTCTGAAGTCAAAAAAGATCTTTTTCATAATCACCCAAAGGATATTGCTTTTCAAAAAATTGTTTTAGAAAAATCTGGAATTGAAATTGGGAAAAGCTATTTAATTTATTTAAATAAAGAATATAGAAAAAAGGGAAATTTGGATCTAGACAAACTTTTTGTTTATGAGGAAATGGACAAAAAAATTGAAGAAATAAAAAAAGAAACTGAGCTGGAGATTCAAAAAGCTTTGGAAGCTTTGAAAATTGATGAGGTGGATTTGAAAGGTTGCGGTTGTCTTTATCGCAGTCATGGTCAAAGATGTGATTGTTTTGAGGTTTTCAATCCACAAGTCCCAAAATATTCCACTGCTCACATTGTTGGAGGTAAGAAATTATGGGCTTTAGTTGATGAGGACGTCTTTGATGTCAAAGAAATTCCCGAGGATTTTTCTTTAACCAAAATACAGAAAGTCAAAGTTGATTTACAGAAAACAGGTTTGCCAAAAATCAATCAGAAAAAAATCAATCGGATTTTTGAAGATTTACAGTTTCCTTTGTATTTCTTAGATTATGAAACTTTTGGCAAGGCTATTCCGCTTTTGGAAGGCTATAAACCCAACCAGCAAGTAGTTTTTCAATATTCTTTACATATTTTAGAAAAAGACGGTGGATTGAAACATTTTGAATTTTTGGCGGAAAATTTGGAAGATGCTACTAAAAACTTGTTGAAATCAATGCAAAAAAACATTGGTCCAGTGGGGAATGTGGTTGTTTGGAATGAGAGTTTTGAAAAAGGAAAAAATAAGGAATTGATGGAATTGCATCCAGAATACAAGGATTTTTTAGAAGCTGTGAATAACAGAGTTTTTGATTTAATGGTGATTTTTAAAAAACATTATTTATCGCCTGATTTTTATGGTAGTGCATCAATTAAAAAAGTTTTGCCAGTTTTAGTGCCAGAACTTTCCTATAAAAGTTTGGAAGTTCAAGACGGAACAATGGCCATGGATGTTTGGGGAAAAATAATTTTTGGTAATTTGGAGGCTGAAGAAAAACAAAAAATTAGAAAAAATTTATTGAAATATTGCAAATTGGATACTTTGGCAATGGTGGAGATTTTTAAGAAATTAAAATAACCTTCTTTGAAATAAAAAAAGCCCGTGGTGCTCATTGAGTCCACTGACGGCTTGGTTTGAGAGGATGGTGGGAATTATTCCTGAAAAACAAATGAAGCAATTTCCAACTCTTGGGTGACCTTCCCCGATTGTATTGTAGGTTTTTTATTTTTAATAGAGTTTGGATCGGTAATTGCAGCAAAATTACCATCTTGCTCGAAGATCAGAGAGGAGCAATCATTCGAAGATTTAACACGAATTGATTTGCAAGGCCTCAGCCCATCCCTTCGGTTGCCTTTGAGCAAAAGATATGAGTCTCTGACGTAATCCTCAAAAAGTAAAAATAACTCATCATTTTCTGGATTTTTGGCTAAAAATTTAACTTTCAACAAAGACCCAGGATTCATTTTTACTAAAAACCTTTTGTCTTCTTCTTCAACTCGAAAAATCTTTTCATTTTTCATTTTCCATCTCCTTTTTAGTTGTCAATTTGCTGTTGATTTTTAATAATAGCATAAATTAGAATAATAACAAGTTGTTTGGATAAAAATATATGGATATTATGAATTTTTTAGATTAGAATATGGATGTAACGAAATTTTAAACAAAAAAAATGGCGAATTTTAAAACACATATTAGTTGGGGAGTAGTTTTGGCAATTGCTTTAATTGTTTTTGGTTTAGTGGGTTCTTTTATTTCAGGCTTTCAGCTATTTTTTTGGATTTTTTTGGCAGTTTTGATCGGCTCTTTTTTGCCTGATGTTGATTCTGATGGGGGATTGCCTTTTCAAATGATTTTTGGCTTAGCTGGTTTGATTTCAGCTGGAGCTTGTTTTTATTATTTTTTTCAAAATGAAGAAAAAGATTGGAGAATTTTAGCTGGATTGCCAGTTCTACTTTTTATTTTTGTTAGATTTGTTTTAGGTTTTATTTTTCAAAAAATGACTAGACATAGAGGAATCTTTCATTCAATTCCAGCCGGAATTTTAGCAGGATTGATAACAGTTTGGTTTTTGCAATATTTTCCAATTGATTTCAATCAAAAAATAGTTCTGGGAGCAGCTGTTTTGGCTGGTTATTTGGGGCATTTAATTTTAGATGAAATTTACTCAACTATTAACCTTAAAGGGTTTTCAATGTTGCCTAAAAAATCCTTAGGAAGCGCTTTGAAATTTTGGTCTTCTTCCAAAACAGCAACTTTACTTATTTATTTTTTGTTACTTTCTTTTGCTTACTTGATTTTTTGAAATTAGCTTATCTTGAACTTTTTAAATAAAGATTATTCTTAGACGATATAAAGCCAGTTCCTAAAAAATTGAAATGTTATCATATACTAGAACATGATAACATTTAAGATTATGGATTTAAAAAATTTAGGAGTGTTTTATTTTTTTGGTAATTTAACAATTTTACTTAGGTTTTACAAATAAGCTTTTTTGATGTATTCTTTTTTAAAGGGTTAGGGATATAAAATAAAAATGAAACCTTTGGATTTAAAACTGAAAATAAAAAAATTAAAAAATGATCAATTTTGTAAAAAGGAAAATTAAAACTTTAACTTTAGGAGAGAAACTCAAGAAAATTAGAGAGGATGCTGGCATTTCTTTATCCGATATTTCCATTAATACTAAAGTGAAGAGAGAATATTTAGAAAAAATAGAGGAAGGAAATTATGCAGAACTTCCTTTTGATGTTTATGTTAAAGGTTTTTTGAGAAGTTATGCTAAATATTTAAATCTAAATCCTGAAATAGTTATTTCTCAATTTAACAAAGAAATTGGAGTTAGGGATAATGTGAAAAAATATCAAGAAAAAAGCAAAGAAGTCGATAAATTTAAAATTCCTAGTTTGATAATAACTCCAAAAATGACTTCAATTTTTTTATCAAGTCTGGTGGTTTTGATCGGAGCGGGCTATTTTTATCTTGAAGTTAATGATTTTTCTAAAGAGCCAAATTTATCTTTAGAAAATTCAAATTTCAATGAAATAGTTGAGAGTTCTTCTCTTGAAATCAGGGGAAAAACAGATTTTGAAAATAAAGTTACTATAAATAATCAGCCGATTCTTGTCGATTCAGAAGGTAATTTTCAGGAAAAAATAGGTTTGCAAAATGGATTAAATGAAATAACAGTGGAAGCTTTCAATAAATTCAATAAAAAAACTCAGAAAAATATAAACATAATAGCTGAATACGAAACAGAGACAGAAGTGGCTGGAGCAGACAAGGAAAAGGAAACTCGTTTTGATGTTGAACTTGAAAGTCGAGAAGAAGAAGTGGAACTTTTTCTAAAAAAAGATAATGAGGAAAAAGGTAAGAAAAATATTATTTATCCAGGAACAAACTTAAAATTTAAGGTGGAGAAAGAATTTAAAATTAACTCTAGTAATCCAAGTGATACTTATGTTAGAATAAATAGTAATGATTTTTTCGTTTTGAGCGAGGGGAAAAATCAAAAATTAGAAGAGTTTAATATAAATAAAGAGGGAATTGTTTCAGAAGAGGAAAGTCTTTCTGAAATTGATAAAAATAACAATTAAAAGAGTGTACCTATGTATTGATACATAGATACATTTAAATTAAACAAATGAGCGCAAAAGTAAAAAAAAGTTCAAAAAAAGAAGATGCTGTAAGAAAAGCAAAACAAGGAAAATTTAACGAGGCGATTGAAGAAATCAGGTCTAAATTTGGCGAGGGTTCTATTATGAAGTTGGGAGAAGTTAAAAAAGTTGACGTGGCTTCAATTTCCACTGGATCACCATCTTTGGATATTGCTCTGGGAATTGGTGGAGTGCCTAGAGGAAGAGTTATCGAAATTTATGGTCCAGAATCTTCAGGAAAAACTACTTTAGCTTTACATATTGTAGCTAATGCTCAAGAAGATGGAGGAATAGCTGCCTTTGTTGACGCAGAACATGCTCTCGATCCTTCTTACGCTAAAAAAATTGGAGTAAATATTGAGGATTTATTAATTTCTCAACCAGATGCAGGTGAACAAGCTTTGGAGATTGTAGAAACTTTAGTTCGGTCCAATTCGGTAGATGTGATTGTGGTAGATTCAGTAGCAGCTTTGACGCCAAGAGCTGAAATTGAAGGCGATATGGGAGATTCTCACATGGGTCTGCAAGCTAGATTGATGTCCCAAGCCTTGAGAAAATTGACTAGCATCGTGGCCAAGAGCAATGTAATTGTGATTTTTATCAATCAAATCAGGATGAAAATTGGAGTAGTATTTGGCAATCCAGAAACTACTACTGGAGGAAACGCCTTGAAGTTTTATTCTTCAGTTAGGCTGGAAGTCAGAAGGGCCGCTCAAATCAAGCAAGGAGATCAAATTATTGGCAACAGAGTGAAAGTCAAAGTAGTCAAAAACAAAGTAGCACCTCCTTTCCAGGTTTCTGAATTTGATATTATGTACAATAGAGGGATTTCCAAAGAAGGCGACATTTTGGATTTAGCAACTGCCACCAAAGTTATCGATAAAGCTGGAGCTTGGTTTAGCTATAAAGGCGAAAAAATTGGTCAAGGCAGGGAAGCAGTGAAGAAATATTTGCAAGAAAATCCAAAAATCTATGATCAAATGTTAAAAGAAGTTAAATTAGTTAAAAAACAAGAGGAAAATGCCTAAAACAAAAATTCTCATAATCTTCTTAATTGGTTTATCTGTTCCCTTTTATGTTTTTTGGGAAATATTCTTTTCAGTCGATTCGGTTTATTCTTCAATCGGAGAACCGCAATCAGGAATAAAGATTACTGAACAAAAAATAGCGGGAAAGGATTTGATAGTTTTACCGGAGGAAGGGCTGGCATTGTTTGATGTGGTTAAGCTGAACATCGAAACTCAAAACAATCAAAAAAATCTTCAGAATATAGGAATAAAAGCCTATCATAATTATTTGGTTGCTTTCTATCCGATTAGTGACAAAACCTTAAACGCCGAAGAATTAAAAACTTTGGTTTTTCAAAACAATAAAACTGATTTAGCTATTGGGACGCTTTTTGTTAATGATGATTCAGTGAGTGTAATTCTTCCTGATAACAGTTTTAAATCAGTTTTTAATGCAGAACTATTCGATAAAATGGAATATCAATGGGAAGATGTATTGAATAAAGAAACTGGATTTGCGAGTTCCTTAGAAGAAAAACAAGTTTTTCGTTATGGTCAGCCTCATCCAGATGGAACTTTTATTGAAAGGGGTAATCAAAAATATCTTGTTTGGCAAGAGCAACTTATTCCAATAAAAGAGGATGTTGATGTACGAGAAATTTCTTTAGCGCCGATAGTAAAAATATCTAACATTTTAGCTGAAGCTTTTGATAGTTGCTCAACTGAATCAAGGAAAAGCAAAGTTTCCTGCAAATTCGAAAAAGAACTAGATTTGGATAAATCCAATTACGTTTTTGAAGTTGATAATTTCAATCAAGAATTAATTAAGGAGATTAAAATAAAACTGTCTACCAAGATAACCAAAAAAGCAGTTGAAAATAATTTTAGAATAACTGCCAGTGACATTAAAGCTAAGCTAATTAAACAATACGGCAACTATGTCCCATTTTTTTAAAAAAACAGATCGAAAAATTCAAAAAATTGTAGAAAAGAATGATGATTTTTTGATGTGGAGTCTAATATTTTTGTCTGCTGATTATTTAGTTCTTTTTTGGGTTGAAACAGTACTTCCTGGTTATGTGATGAGCAATTTAAATATAAACTTATTGTTAATCTTTATTCTAATTGGTTGGTTGATTTTTTCCAATTATTCAAACATGAAAAACCCTTTCTCAGAAAGGCTAAAGAAGATATTCAGGATATTTTTAGTTGTATTTTTAGTCATAGTGACTTGGTTTGTTTTATACAATATTATTTTTTGGGAATTTCTGGTAATTATTATTATATTATTATTGATAGGATTTCATTTCTTGAAAGACTAAAAATAAAAATAATAAGTTGGTAGCTTTTTAGAGTTGCCAATTTTGTTTTTTAGTATTATAATATTCGAGTTGTTTGTTTTAGGGTTTTTTAAAGCAAAAAGCTAATTATTCAAAAGATGTAATGAAAAAAATTATTATCGGATTAGTAGGGGAAGTTGGTTCAGGCAAAGACACGGTGGGAAAATATTTGGAGGAAAAATATGAGGCTGAGCAAGTTAGATTTGCTGATCCTATTAAAGACACTTTGTCTATTTATTTTGATAAACTTTCAAGAATTGACCAACAATGGTTATTTGAAATTTTTCAAGAAAGATTTGGAGGGGATATTTTAAGCAAAGCCATTAGAAAGAAGATTGAAGATACTAAAAGTAAAATTGTGGTAGTTAATGGTTTAAGAATGCCTCCTGATTTAGACTTTATTAGAAGTTTTGAAAATAATAAGATTTTATATATTACAGCTGGAGCTAAAACTCGATGGGAACGAGCTTCCAAACGAGATGAAAAAAGTGATGACAGCACTTCTTTCGAAAATTTTGAAAAAATTGATTTGAAATTGACTGAAATAAACGTGCCTAAAATTGGTGCTGAAGCTGACGCTAAAATTAACAATGAGTTTGATTTAGACCATTTGTTAACTGAAACCGATAAATTTATGCAAGATTTAGGTTATGAAAAGAAATAGAATGAAAATTTTGAAAAACTGAATCAGAAATGATTCAGTTTTTTTGTTTTGTGTTATTTGGATTTTTTTGGTAAGATTGATTTAGTTAATTAAATTTAATTTCTAAAAAATGAAAAAAAAGGAAAATAAAAACCAAAGACCTAGTTGGGACGAGTATTTTTTGGAGTTAGTTGAGTTGGTTGGAACAAGATCAACTTGCGATAGAGGTAAATCTGGTTGTGTGATAACTAGGGATAATAGAATATTAAGTACTGGATATATTGGATCACCAAGTAAGCTAAAGCATTGCGATGAAGCTGGACATGAGTTTCATGAAGTGACTCATAAAAACGGCGATAAAACTCAACATTGCATCAGAACCACTCATGCTGAACAAAATGCCATTGTTAATGCTGCTAGGTTTGGGATTGCACTTGAAGAAGCTACTTTGTATTGCCATATGACGCCGTGCTATGTTTGTGCAAAGATGATAATAACTGCTGGAATTAAAAGAGTAATTTGCAATATGGATTATCATGCAGGGGAAAGAAGCAAAGAAATATTTAAGGAGGCCAAGGTTTCCTATGAACTAATAAATGACAAAATGCAAACTTACGATAATATGTAAAAAACAAAAACCAAATGAAAATAATACTTGGATTGTCGGGGGAGATAGCCAGCGGGAAAGGAACTACGGCAAAATATTTAGTTGAAAATAAAGAAGCTACTAGCCATCGTTTTTCTTCTGCCTTGAGAGATTTAAACAAAAGACTTTATTTAGAAGAAAATCGAGAAAATTTACAAAAAATGTCTACTGCCGTGAGAGAACATTTTGGTCAAAATATTTTGTGCAAAGTGATTTACCAAGATGTAAAAAAAGATGAAAATGAATTAATCGTTATCGATGGGGTGCGAAGAGAGCAAGATTTAAGTGAATTGAGAAGACTAAAAGAATTTCGTTTAATCTACATTGAAGCTGATCTAGAAAAAAGATTTGAAAGAATAAAACAAAGAGATGAAAATAGTGATGATAGAGAAAAAACTTTAGAGGAATTTAAAAAAGATCACGAGCGAGAAGCGGAAAAAGAGATTAAAAAGCTGAAAAAAAAAGCTGATTTTGTAATTAATAATAATGGAAGTTTTGAAGATTTGTATAAGCAGATTGATAAGATTATTGAATGATTTGGTTTAATTTATTTTCATAGGAACTGTTAGGCAATTTCTGGAGCCTGAATTAAATTTAGAACGATAAAATTTATTCTAATTATTCATTAATAAATAAAAAAATAAGTTTAAAAACATGGATGATATTTTGAAGAAACATTCAGTTGAAAATCTTTCGGAGGGAGGTTTTGTGTTAGCTCTCAACACAGAATCTCAAATTGATGGACAAGCAGAAGCGATGCTTCAAGCTCTTCATTCTCGTTCTACTGGAGGAATTAAGCATCACTTGAAAATGCTAAAAGAAAAAGGAGCGGAAAATTTTATGGAGCAATTCTATGTCGGCTATGGACATAAATCAATTGGAGACTGCGGTTCGGTAACGGTTTTCGTGGAAGGAATTTCCATGTTAGCGGCCAAAGCTATCCAGGATTGGCGACTTTATTCTGGACAAGAAGCTTCCACTCGCTACGTTGATTTTTCTGAACAAAAATTTTTAGATCCCACTGAAAGCGAGAAAGGAAAAGAAATTTTGGAAGGTTGGAGAGATTTTTATTTAAAAGCCCAAGAGCCAGTTCGAGAACATCTCAAAAAACAATTTTCTAAAAAAGGAAAAGAAAACGAAGTTTTTTATGAGAAAGCAATCAATGCCAGAGCTTTTGATATAACCAGAGCTTTTTTGCCAGCTGGAGCAACTACCAATGTAGCTTGGAGAATGAATTTCAGGCAATTTGCTGATGAGCTGATGCTCTTGCGTCACCATCCCTTGAAAGAAATTAAAGAAATAGCCGAAAAAACTGAAAAAGCTTTGAGAAAAATGTATCCTAGCTCTTTTGGTCATGAAAGATTTCCTAAAACTGAAGAATATAACAAAAAATGGATGCAAAGGGGCTATTATTATGAAAACAATAAAGCTGAAGATTTTAAATTAATTTACGACAAAGTTGATAGAAGTTTACTTAAAGATTACAAAGAGATTTTATCAAGCCGACCGATGAAAACTGAATTGCCAATGGCAATCGCTGAATGCGGAGTGGTGGCCTATGAATTTTTATTGGATTTTGGTTCTTTTAGAGATTTGCAAAGACACAGAGCAATAGTTCAAAGAATGCCTTTGCTGGTTGAAGAGCATGGTTTTAACAATTGGTATTTAAATTCTTTGCCAAGTGATTTAAGAAAAAAAGCCAAAGAGTTTATTAAAAAACAAGAAAATAGAATTGAAGATTTAAACATCAATAAAGAAGATAAACAATATTTTATTGCTATGGGCTATCAAGTGCCTTGTCGTTTTTCTGGAGACTTGAAAGCTTTGGTTTATTTGGCAGAACTGCGTTCAACCAGATTTGTTCACCCGACTTTAGTGAAACAAGTTTTAAAAATGATTGATAGTTTGAAAAATTTATTTGAAAAAGATGGATTGACTTTTCATCTAGATGATCAGCCCAATCGTTTTGATATCAAAAGAGGAGAACAAGATATAACTGAAAAATAGAAATATGAAAAAAGGAAAATTTATAGTTATGGACGGAATGGATGGTGCGGGGAAGGGAGTTTTTTTGGATACCTTGAAAATGGAATTAAAAAAAGACAAAAAAAAAGTTTTGGATGTTAATGAATTTTGGGAGAAAAATAAAAAATTACCAAAACTGAAAAGCTTAAAAAAATATGACGCGCTTTACACTAGCGAACCAACTCACTACGGAGTGGGTAAGTTTCTTAGAAATACTTTGATATCAAATGACTCTGAAATTAAATATTCCACTGCAACTATCGCTCAGGCCTACGCTTTGGATCGGCAAATTCTTTATGAGGGTTTGCTGTTGCCTTTTTTAAAAAAAGGAGGGTTAGTTTTTCAATCCAGAAGTGTTTCAACTTCTTTGGTTTATCAAAAAATAACTGGAAGTAAAGATGGCTTTAGTTTTAAAAACGTTTTAGATTTACCTGGCAATCAGTTTGCATTGAAACATAATCCTGATTACTTAATTATCCTAAAAGCTCAGGTTGAACAAATTAAAGAAAGATTGGAAAAAAGGGAAAAAAATGATAATGCAATTTTTGAAAAAGAGAATTTTCAAAAAAAAGTCAAGAAAGGCTTTGAAAGTAAATGGTTTAAAAAACTTTTTGAAGAAAGGGGAACAGAAATTCTATATATGGACGCTAGCAAAACAATAGATTTCTCTAAAAAACAAATAATTAATTTTTATAAAGAAAAGTTGAAAAATAAGTTTTAGAAAATATGATATGAAATTTGAAGAATATCAAAAAAAATCTCGTAAAACTGCTGTCTATCCAAATGCTGGAAATAATTTCATTTATCCAACTTTGGGTTTGAGTGGAGAAGCCGGAGAAGT
>Ga0306866_1000392_pt1 | contig 14152 bp, 14 predicted proteins | sample AntRauTorckE5432_FD_190450 | JGI IMG/M metagenome (GOLD analysis project Ga0306866, IMG submission 190450) | Saline lake microbial communities from Rauer Islands, Antarctica - Metagenome Torckler E5 #432 (v2) (version 2) | ecosystem: Environmental > Aquatic > Non-marine Saline and Alkaline >...
CGGTGTGCTGTAATTCGTCCATATGTACTTTTTGCTGAACAAATTTGTATCCGTATTTTTGTAATTGTAGGCTACCGTCAGCAAACTTGTCTTTGTTGCCTGTGATGTATAGTAGCTCTTTCATTGTTACTATTATATACATGATTCCACAAAAATATATTATTGCCGTGTCGGGCGGTGTAGACTCAGTTGTGCTGCTACATAAACTCATGGCTAAAAAGCCAGATACTATTACTTATATTGTTGCGCATTTTGATCACGGTATTCGGAATGATTCATTTAAAGATGCACAATTCGTTGAATCTATTGCGAAAAAATCGCAATTGGTATTTGAACTAGGAGAAGGAAAGCTAGGTTCAGCTGCCAGTGAAGAGCAGGCACGAATAGCTCGTTATGAATTCTTACGTGAGATAAAAGAAAAATATAAAGCAGAGAAAATAATTACGGCACATCATCAAGATGATTTTCTGGAGACTATTGTTATGAATATGTTGCGTGGTACGGGACCAAGAGGCTTAAACCCTATGCAGGGTCAAGCTGACCTTGTTCGTCCATTAATGAACAAGACAAAGCAAGATATTTTGGAATACGTAAAAGCGCACAAACTGGAGTGGCGCGAAGATCCGTCAAATGAAGATAATAAATACATGCGTAACTATGTTCGTATGAAAATAATGCCAGAAATAAATGAACACAGGGATACGTTACTTGCAAGTGCTCGAAGAGTTGAAGAACTATATGAAGATATTGATATCCGGATTCAGCATTTATTGCCACCTAAAAATATATTAAACAGGAGTCGATTTATACTTTACAGTTATAGTGTCCAGCGTGAAGTTATTAGAGCATGGCTACTGCGTTGCGGTGTAGAAGAGATTTCGAGACAATTGATTGAACGAGTGTGTGTCGCATGTAAAACACTGCCTCGTGGAAAAAGAATAGACGCAGGAACTCATCTGTGGCTGCTTTCAGAGAAAGACAATGTTTTAATAGTTTCTAAATAGTACACCTTGCTACGCTATAATTAGCTATGAAAGAGTTGGATGGCGGTACAAAAATACATTTAAGTAGCCAAAAGTTCAATACATTTATCAATACTACGTAGTACTCAGGAGATCAGCAAAGCAAGATGGATAAGAAATCACGAAACAAAGTTCCGGCACCGAAAAAAACGCCTAACCGAAATTATAAAACAGTTATTTTTGCACTGATGATAGCCTTTTTTGGTTTTATAATCTTTAGTAGCTACAACACCACTGAGGAAGAACTTGAAACTTTGCCGCTTTCACAGGTAATTACGCGTGCTAATAATGGTGATTTCAGCAAAATTGAAGTCATAGAAGATGATCTAAAAATCACTGAACAAGGCCAAGAAGAACCAACAGTAGAGTCACTGAAAGAGAATGGTTCGACTCTCTACGAACAAGGGCTTGAACGTAATGATCAAAACGAAGATCTTGAAGTGGCTGTCACAAAGCCAGATACCTCTGGAGATTTCTGGAGAAGCTTGCTAGTTGGTTTATTGCCCGTTCTATTGATTGGTGGTTTTTTATTCTTCATGCTACGTAGTGCACAGGGCCAAGGGAATCAAGCAATGAGTTTTGGCCGTAGCAAAGCTCGGTTATACGGTAATGAAAAATCAAAAGTAACGTTTAAAGACATTGCAGGTTCTATTGAAGCCAAAGAAGATCTAGAAGAAATAGTCCAGTTCTTGAAAACTCCAAAAAAGTTTGAGAGCGTAGGAGCTAAAATACCAAAAGGTATGCTACTAGTTGGTCCTCCAGGAACAGGTAAAACAATGCTAGCGCGCGCCGTTGCAGGCGAAGCAAACGTTCCATTTTTCAGCATATCTGGTTCTGAATTTGTAGAAATGTTTGTTGGTGTCGGTGCTTCACGAGTGCGAGATTTGTTTGCAAAAGCCAAGAAGAATTCTCCGGCAATTATATTTGTTGATGAAATTGATGCTGTTGGTCGCAAGCGAGGCTCTGGTATGGGTGGTGGACATGACGAGCGAGAACAAACCCTTAACCAGATATTGGTTGAAATGGACGGATTTGAACAAGGTATAAATGTTATTGTTTTGGCTGCAACTAACCGTGCGGATGTACTAGATCCTGCATTACTGCGCCCTGGTCGTTTTGACCGACGAGTAAGTGTTGGTTTGCCTGATCGTAAGGACCGAGAAGCAATACTGAAAGTCTATGCAGATAAGCTACCTCTAGATAAATCAGTCGATATAGATTCATTGGCTGCTAAAACTGCCGGTAGTTCTGGAGCTGACTTGGCAAATATTATGAACGAATCAGCCATAGTTGCAGCAAAACATGACCGAAAGACGATAAAGAACATTGACGTTATATCGGCGTTTGAAAAAGTCGCGATTGGTCCTGAGCGCAAAGGTAAAATAATGAGTAATCATGAAAAGGAACTAACTGCTTATCACGAAGCTGGACACGCTGTTGTTGGTCAAGTCTTGCCTGACAGTGATATGGTGCACAAAGTAACGATCATTCCCCGCGGTGGAACTGGCGGCGTGACTTGGTTTATACCACCCGAAGACAAAAGCTATCACAGTATTGTTGAATATAAAGATGTTTTGGCACGTATGCTTGGCGGTCGTATTGCTGAAGAAGTCATGTATGGTGCAGATCGTGTCACGACTGGGGCCGGCAATGATTTGCAGAAAGCCGCTGAACTTGCCCGTGAGATGGTTACTAACCAGGGTATGGGCAAGAAATTACGTCATCAGGTTTTCCAGAGCGACGACGGCATGATGTTCGATAAAATGATGCATGAAAAACGCTATTCCGAAGAAACAGCTAAACTGATAGACGACGAAGTAGAAGCGCTCATTACCGAAGCTGCAAAACGTGCAGAATTAGTCATAAAGGCCAATAAAAAAGAACTTGAAGCTCTCAAAAAAGAACTTCTGGAAAAAGAAACTGTTGAAGCCGAACAGGTGATCGAAATTCTGAAGAACACAACAATGCCAAAATCAGCAGCACTATATTAGAGCTCAGTATTTTATACGGATAAAGTCAGAAATAGCGGTTCATTAATGCCCAAAAAGAGCATATACTTGTAAGTAGCTATGAAAAAGCCCTCTGCTCGAATTGTCAAAAGAATTTCCCTGCCAGGAGCCGCAACATTGTTAGTCTTAACAATGTTGATTGCTCAATTATTGGGGTTCTTAAGAACAACTTTAGTAAATGGTAAATTTCCACTCATTGGTGCAAATAGCACTGACGTCTATTTTGCTGCTTTCAAAATCCCAGATTTCTTTTTCTACGTATTAGCTGCTGGAGTGTTAAGCGTTGTACTTATTCCCGTATTGAGTGAGCACATGTCAAAGCACGACCGTAAAGGAGTCTGGCAATTATCCAATAGTCTGATGAATCTCATGGCCATAATTACCTTTGTAGTTGGAGTCGGCATACTTATATTTGCTGAGCAGCTTATGCACATTGTGGCACCCAATTTAAGTCCTGAACAACTAGCAAATGCGACAGCGATATTGAGGCTTATATCATTTAACCCGTTATTTTTTACGCTTTCTGGTATTTTGACAAGTACTCAGCAAGTATTCGGACGATTCTTTTTCTTTGCCATGACGCCTATTGTGTACAACTTGAGTATCATCGTGAGTATTTACCTGTTTTCAGGACAATTTGGACTTGTCGGCTTAGGTATTGGTGCTCTGATGGGTGGCATATTACAATTAATTACCGCACTCATAGGTGTTATTGGTCTAGGGTTTCATTGGCAGCCGGTTATCGACTTCAAGGATGTTGATTTTATCCGTATTTTGAAGCAACTTCCAGCCCGCTCTCTAGATCAAGGCGTTGATTCTGTGAACTCTATTGTCGAAACAAATAGAGCCCGACTGCTCGGTGACGGAGTTGTCTCTTCGTACGAAAACGCTTTCATATTGCATACTGCACCAATACTTTTAATCGGATCTTCTATTTCAACCGCTGCTTTTCCAAGGTTGACCGAGCGCCTAGCAAGTGGAAGGCCGGATTTATTCCGTAAAGATTTTCGTGACGTGTTGCGAGTATTGATGTGGATTGCTATACCAGTTATCGTTATTGCCTATTTTTGTCGAGGGTATTTAGCCCGACTTATCTTTAAGCGTGGATCTCCAGAAATTGCACTGCTCCTAGGATTTCTTGCAATAGCGATATTCTTTCGCATTGTCTATACGTTATTGTCTCGTTATTTTTATGCGCACAAAGATACCGTCACGCCGCTTATTATTTCTCTATTCGCAATAGCACTTAATATCATTCTTGTCTTTACGCTTGCCCGTCCGGACACCTACGGGATAGCGGGTCTCGCTATAGCTCAATCAATTGTTGCAGCAGCAGAAGTCCTTATTATAGGGCTCGTTATAATGTTGCGTGATCCGAAGCTTTTCAATAGAGAGTTCTGGTCCATGACGACAAAGCTCGTTTCTATTTCAGGATTCACAATTGTAGCGGCATTCATCATGATCACACTGCTACCGCTTAACTTAAACGACAGAGGATTCTTTATACTCGGTGCTAAGCTTGGATCGATCACCTTGGTAACATTCATGGTTCACATAATTGTGTCGTCATTTTTTGGCTTCAATGAGGGTACAAATGTTCTTAAAAAAGCTAAAAAAATAGTCTATAAAACCGTTCGAATATAATTGATCCATCTTTTTTTGGAGAAAGAAAACTAAATATGAGGCGCAAAATACTTATCTTGAAACAGTAAAATAACTCACCTCTGTTATAATAGGTAAAATGTCTGATTTAGAAAAAATTCGTAACTTTTGTATTATTGCTCATATTGATCACGGTAAGAGCACGCTCGCCGACAGACTGCTTGAAATAACCGGCACCGTACAGCAGCGAGATATGAAATCACAGCTACTTGATAAAATGGATTTAGAGCGGGAGCGTGGTATTACTATCAAGCTTGCGCCGGTGCGTATGAACTATAAAGATAAGCAACTTAACCTTATCGATACTCCTGGTCATGTTGATTTTAGCTATGAGGTTTCTCGTAGTCTGCAGGCTTGCGAAGGAGCAATATTAGTCGTTGATGCATCACAAGGCATTCAGGCGCAGACACTCGCCAATGTGTACCTTGCGATGGAAGCAGATCTGACCATTATTCCAGTACTCAACAAAATTGATTTACCCGCTGCAGACGTTCCAAAAGTAACTAAGGAAATCGTCTCTTTGCTTGGCTGTAAGCCTGAAGATGTCATGGCGATTAGTGCGAAAACTGGTGAAGGAGTAGAGAATTTACTTGATGCAGTTATTGAACAGGTTAACTCGCCAACAGGTAGTCCAGATGCTCCGACGAGGGCACTCGTATTCGACAGTTTTTATGACGAATATAGAGGAGTAATTCTCTACGCTCGCGTTATCGACGGAGAAATTAAAAAGAATGCTGATATCCAGATGATGGCAACAGGTGCAATTGGTGACGCACTCGAAGTAGGATCACTGAATCCAGCTATGACCAAATCGACTAGTTTGAGAACAGGTGAAATCGGCTACATTGTTACAAACTTTCATGACACCTCTGAAGCACGAGTAGGCGACACCGTTTCAATCGAAAAGCAAGGAGCGGTCGTGCTGCCTGGCTATAAAGAAGTGCATCCATTCGTCTATGCAGGTTTTTTTCCGAGTTCTAATGAGTTCTATCCGCAACTAAAAGATGCAATGGACAAATTAAAGTTAAGTGATAGCGCATTAGATTATACACCGGAAAATTCACCTGTACTGGGTCATGGTTTTAGAGTTGGGTTTTTGGGGCTGCTTCATCTAGATATTATCAGAGAGCGTATCGAACGTGAATTTGACATCGATTTAATTGTGACTAATCCATCTACAGACTATAAAGTTGTGTTAAATGACATGACAGAGATTGATGTGACGAGCGCCAGCGCCGTTCCAGCAGCTAATGAAATACTAGAAATTAGTGAGCCCTGGATAGTAGGAGAAATTGTCGTGCCAAAAGAATATGTTGGCAATGTTATCCAGTTGATTGCTCAGGCCCGTGGTATGCAAAAGAATATAAGTTATGTCGATGATCAGCTTGCACTTGTTAAATTTGAAGCACCTCTTGCAAATTTATTAACAGATTTTTATGATAGATTGAAAAGTCAAACGTCTGGCTATGGAAGCTTTAATTATGAAATAGACACGTACCGCGCAGAGGATTTGGTGCGATTGGATTTTTATGTTGCTGGTGATATTGTCGAGGCATTAAGTGTCATGTGTCACCGATCAGAGGCTCAGCCTCTAGGCCGAGACATCGTCGAAAAGTTAAAAGACGTTATTCCTCGCCAGAACTTTAAGGTAGCTATTCAAGCTGCTATTGGTGGTAAGTTTATAGCTCGTGAAGATATCAGTGCTTATCGAAAAGATGTCACTAGTGGCTTATATGGAGGTGACGTTTCACGAAAGAAGAAGGTACTAGCAAAACAGAAAAAAGGCAAAGATCGTATGAAGCGATTTGGCAAAGTTGACTTACCTGCAGAGGCATTTACTGTGCTGCTGAAGAGAGATTAGCACTTATGCATTACTGTCGTATCAAGGTACAATATATACATATGATTTTAAAGGATAGTGTATTGGGAAGATCAGCCAAAGAAGTGGCTTTGCCGACTTCATTGCGCGACAAGAAACCCAGAAGTGGTGTCTTGTAGAGTGGAAAAGAAAGATTTTATAGTCTGGGCAAGCAAACTACAATCGGACTATCGTCCTTCCAATGAAGTGGCTAGCAAAATCGCTCAAATAGATCTCATAGCACTTATTGGTCCAACAGGTGTCGGTAAGAGTACATTAATGGATCAGCTTGATATGCCTGACGTTCTAAGTGATGTTACTCGTGAGGCTAGACCTGGTGAAAAAGATGGCGAAAACTATAATTTTAAAACAGATTACCTGAAGATAATAGAACAAATTAAAGCTGGTAATTATATTCAGTTTCTAATTGGAATGAATGGTGAATTCTATGGAACACACATTAGCGCCTATCCAGCTTCGGGATCTTGCTGTATGGCGGTTCTTTCTAGCGAACTTGATCATTTTGAATCTATAGGATTTAAATCTATAACACCGTTTTATATCATGCCTCCAAGTTATGTTGAATGGATGCGCAGGATCGGTGGAGTAAGGGCAAAAGATCTATTGTCTAGGATTGGTGAAGCACGCCAGTCACTATTGAATGCCGCTGAAAGAGCAGACTATCACTTCGTGCTTAATGACACGCTTGAGTTAGCGGTCAAAGATATTAAAGACGTTCTGCAAGGCGACGAAGCAAATCAGCATCGTGCGCAGTTAGCACAAGGTACGGCAGATATCTTGCTCGAAAGAATTGGTGACGACGAATCAGACGCTTAGTTGTAATTTGCTCTAGATTACCTATAATGTTTTTATGAATAAGAAGAATATTATAACCATTGCTGGAAAACCAGGCAGTGGTAAGTCAACAGCTTCAAAATCAATAGCTCAAGAACTCGGATTTGAGCATTTTTCGTCAGGAGATCTGTTCAGAGCTATTGGAAGAGAGCGTGGTGCTCAAATTAACGAAGCAAATGAGCTCGCAGAAAAAGAAAAAGACATCGACGAGCTTGTCGATCAGAGACTTCGAGACATTGGAGCAAGCCAGAACCAAGTTATTATAGACTCTCGAATGGCTTGGCATTGGATGCCACAATCCTTTAAGGTGTATCTAAACTTAGACTTAGAAGTGGCTGCACTGAGGATTTTATCGGATATGGATGATGAACGAAGAAAACATGAACATATACCCAAAGATCCAGCAGAGTACGCTAAACTTTTAAAATCTCGTCTAGATTCAGAAGCTCGGCGCTACAAAAAACTATACGATGTCAACCCTTATGATGTAAATAACTACGATTTAGTTGTTAATACTGCAGATCACCAACCAAAAGAAGTTCAAGAACTAATTATGAGTGAATATAATCTTTGGCTAGGTTTAAATTCTAGCACTCTTGCGTAACGACTGCTAAAACGGTATAATCAGAACCATTATGACCGAACGTCAAGAGAAGATATTACGCGCTGTCGTAGAAGAGTATGCAGAAGTGGCCAGCCCAGTTGGTTCTCAGCTATTGGCGAAGATATTCAATGTGTCTAGTGCGACTATTCGTTCAGAAATGGCTGAGCTAGAGCGACTCGGGTTTATTGAACAGCCGCATACAAGTGCAGGACGAATACCAACTGATAAAGGCTATCGACACTACGTTAATCTGACAGTAGAAACTGACCAAGTCAATGATTCAGCAAGTGGAAGTACTCGTGCATTAACTGCCCGGATTGGTGGAGGCAGTGTGCCGGAACGTGCTATTAAGAATACTGTTGATACACTCGTTGAGTTAACTCAAAACTTAGGTGTTGCGACAATCGGTAATCAGCTTTACATGAGTGGACTTTCTAATCTGTTTGGTCAACCAGAGTTCATCAACTCAGGGCAGGTAAAAGAAGTTGCGAAGCTACTAGACAATCTGGAGCCATGGCTGCGGGAAGCTGCACCTAATAAACCCTTGAGCGTCTATATTGGTAAAGAGAATCCAATTGGCCGCAGTGCAGGTTGTACACTAATTATTAGTAAATTCCGTAGTCCATATTCTGATAAAAGCTTCATTGGAGTGCTTGGTCCAACTAGACAGAGCTACAAAGAAGTCATGAGTCTGGTTAAGAATGCTGGCCATATGCTCGAAGAGGCCCTTTATGCCTAATCCAGAGGAATCAGGGAAATTTGATAGTACGAGTAATGGCAGGTTAACATTCGAACCTATCATCAATCTGAGGTGGTTTGACGAGACACCTGGATTTGATGAGATGTATGGGACAATGAGCGACATCTTTACTCCTGACAACAGTGGAGAGTACGTTAGTGTTGAAGATGCCTTAACAATGTGGAAGGAAACTGAACGATCAGTCGCAGCGAGGCACGGTATTAGCAAAGAAGAATCATCATTATTGGGTAGGGTTGCATTCAGATCAGCCCTAACATTACCAGTTGAATTAGAAATAGAAATTAATGATATGGGAAATTAAAATGAGTAAGAAGAAAGACACCAAGCAAGAAGTAAATTATCAAGAACTCGCAGAGCAGTTGGCAGTAGAAAATGCAGACCTGAATGAAGCAGTCTTGCGTGAGCGTGCAGATGCAGAAAATGTTCGTAGGCGTGCAGACAGCGAACGCTTAAAGATGGCTGGCTTCTATAAAAGTTCAGTCGTAAAAGAGCTGCTACCAGTAATGGATAACTTTGAACGTGCACTTAAATCTGTGCCAAAAGATTTGCAAGGCAACGACTATATAAAAGGTGTCGAGAGCCTGGTAAAACAATTTACGCAAACTTTAGAAAAAATAGGTGTCGAGCGAATTAAAACAGTTGGTGAACACTTCGACCCAAATACTATGGAAGCTGTGACCATGGAAGAAGGTGATTCAGGAGAAGAGATTGTATCTGAAGAGTTACAGTCTGGCTACAAAATGGCCGAAGAACTGCTAAGGCCTGCAATGGTAAGGGTGCGAGCCTAAATGAATATGAGGCCTCAGGATGAACTCCTGGTGCCTCATTATCCTCATCCTGAATTTGATCTGGAATTATGTCATGAAGTCATTCAGCAAATTATTCATAAAACAGTACTAAGCGAGAGTGGAGCACAAGAGCTTGGGGCAGCCATTACGACCAGCATCGGTTTCCTGTGTTCTGCGTTTGAATATCGCTTTGTGGACGAAATAGATGCAAAAATAGGCAATGATCTGTATGCCGTGCATGTCTACCTGTCCCGTGATAACCAAATAAGTCTATAACATTTAAAATTAGCACTCTAAGGAGAGCTTAAAGTACCATTATTCACATTCTATGAGCGTACTTTGCACTCCATCTATAAAGATTTTTTAACCTCTCCCTTAGCTATGGCTAGAGTCTAGGTTGTAAAATTTCAGATCTGAAGGACCAACTGCATACATAAAACATAAATAATTGGCACTCTAAACTCTTGACTGCCAATACTAGTGTGATAAACTATTTCTAGCACAGTGCTTTAACGAGTGCCAACAAATAAGAATTTAGAAAAGGGTAGTATAAATGGGAAAAATTATAGGAATCGACTTAGGAACAACTAATTCAGCAATGGCAGTGATGCAATCTGGTAAGCCAGAGATTATTGCCAACTCAGAAGGCAACCGCACGACACCATCTGTTGTTGCAGTTAACAAGAAAGACGAACGACTTGTTGGGCAAGTTGCTCGCCGTCAGCAGGTGACAAACCCAAAGAATACAGTTTACGAAATGAAGCGACTTATCGGCCGTAAATGGTCAGACAAAGAAGTCCAAAAAGATATTAAGCTCATGGGCTACGAAATGGTCAAATCTGGCACAGGTGTCAAAATCAAGATGGGCGACAAAGAGTATTCAGCAGAAGAAATGTCAGCGATGGTGTTAACAAAGCTTAAAACAGATGCAGAAGCATTCTTAGGCGAACCTGTTACTGAAGCAGTTATTACTGTCCCTGCTTACTTTGATGATTCGCAGCGTCAAGCAACTAAAGATGCTGGGAAGATCGCTGGTTTAGAAGTAAAGCGTATTATAAACGAGCCAACTGCAGCAGCATTGGCCTACGGATTAGACAAGGAAGGCAAAAAAGACGAGAAAATTGCTGTATACGACCTAGGTGGTGGTACATTTGACGTTTCTATCTTAGAGCTAGGCGACGGTGTCTTTGAAGTAAAATCTACCAATGGTGACACGCACCTTGGTGGAGCAGACTTCGACCGCGTGATTATCAATCACATGGCTTCGGAGTTCAAAAAAGAACACGGTATGGACATATCTGATGACAACGCAGCAATGCAACGTCTCCGTGATGAAGCTGAAAAAGCCAAGATCGAGCTATCAAGCGCACAGTCAGTTGATATTAACCTACCCTTCTTGACTGCAGATGCTGATGGTCCTAAACACTTTGAATACAAAATGACTAGAAGTAAATTGGAAAGTTTAGTATCTGATCTGATCGACAAAACAGCTGTTCCATGCGAGAAAGCTTTGAAAGATGCAGGTGTGAAGGCCTCTGATATTGATGCAGTTGTATTGGTTGGTGGTATGACCCGTATGCCAGCCGTACAAGCGAAAGTAGCCAAGATATTTGGCAAAGAACCTATGAAGGGCGTTAATCCTGATGAAGTCGTTGCTATCGGAGCAGCGATCCAGGGTGGTGTATTGGCAGGAGACGTTAAAGATGTATTGCTACTAGACGTCACACCACTATCAGTCGGAATAGAAACAATGGGCGGTATTGCAACCAAACTTATTGAACGCAATGCAACCATCCCAACTTCTAAGAGCGAAGTATTCTCTACTGCAGCTGATAATCAGCCACAGGTAGAAATTCACGTTGTGCAGGGTGAGAGAGAAATGGTGGCAGACAACAAATCACTCGGACGATTTGTACTAGATGGTATTGCACCAGCCCCACGTGGTATGCCGCAAATTGAAGTCACATTCAACATAGATGCTAACGGTATCTTGAACGTAACTGCCAAGGACAAAGGCACCGGCAAAGAGCAATCTATTACCATTCAGAACAGTGGCAATCTCGACAAAGACGAAGTCGAAAAAATGGCGAAAGATGCAGAAGCGCATGCTGAAGAAGACAAGAAAAAGCGTGAATCTATTGAAGCCCGCAATGGTTTAGAGAATGGAATCTACCAAACGGAGAAATTCTTAAGCGACAGCAAAGACAAAGTGTCTGACGAAGACAAGAAAACACTTGAAGATGCGATGGCTGAAGCAAAAAAAGTCCTAGAAGACGAAAAAGCTGACAAGGATGCTCTAGAAGCAGCAGCTAAAGAATTGTCTGAAAAGATGATGCCAATAGGTGCAAAAATCTACGAAGATGCAGCTAAAGAAGAGCAAGCCAAGCAAGAGGCTGAAGGTAAAGATGACGACGATTCTGAGAAAAAATCAGATGACAAAGACGAGCCAGTTGAAGGCGAAGTAGTCGACGACGAAAAAGAAGACAAATAAATAGAAAGGAAACGGGGCGAAAGCCCCGTTTTAAAATAGGTATTTATTATGGAAGCAGTTTCTATAGCAGCGACTATTGAACTAATAAAGAAAGCGATAAACGTTGCAAAAAATTTGGAAGAAGTAGAAATTAAAGATGCATTAATTGCTTCTAGGGAAGCATTGAATGAACAGCGTGAAAAGAATTTATTATTGAGTGAAAAGAATCAGACCCTTAAAACTAAATTAAACATTTTAGAAACTAAGTTGAAGTCCAGGAATCGAATTAAAGAGTCGATTGATTGTTATGAGAAGATAACTGATGATGGAAAAGTTTTTGCTTTATGTACTCAATGTTGGGAAGCAAATGATTTAGCTGTGACTTTAAAGAAGGCTCGCGGAGCAGTTCCTTCATGTCCAAAGTGCAGCAACTATTATTACAATTTACAAAAAAATAAATACGCGAATTTGAATTAATCTGTATCAGACCAAAACCAAATCCTTATGTAGATATTTTAGCTGCCGAAGGTAAAAGTGTAGATGGAGAGATTTTAAGTTAGTCTTCGGGGACGAGTTTTTCTTCTAGAGTTTTTATATTTAAGAAATCACGCTCTACCAAGTAGGCTTGAACATCTTTGTCTGTGCCAGTTATGACCAATAATCCCACCAAAATAAATAGGATAGCAATGGTGCGTTGGAACCAGCCGTATGGATTCGATGCCCATGTGATCTTTTTGAGCAACCGGTTGCCGAGTAGTGCAATGCCAAATAGCGCGATGGCAAGTCCGAGACAATACGCAAGCAAATAAATAAAGCCGACTCCAAATCTCTCTGGTAATACAGTTGCAACCACCCACGCGTACATTGGACTACAACTACTAAATACAGGTCCAAGTGCCAATCCTGTTAGGATTGCGGAGAGTGTACCGTTGTTGGTTTTGTCTGCGTCACCAAGAAGCTTTTGTGACCTTGCTTGGATACCTATACGACCAATAAATCTATCCCAATGAAGCGGAAATAGCATTACAATACCAAGAACCACAACAATTCCACCAGACAAGTAGCTCCACAGTTGAGGATTAATGCCAATAAATGCTGTTGACACTTTCAGGAGTAGTGTGAAAAGTACGAGTGACAGTACGAGTGATCCAACAATAATGTACGGTCGCTTTTTGCTTTCATTACCAGATAAACTCCCACCTATTATTATCGGTAGTAGTGGAAGAATACACGGCGCAAGAACGCTCAGAAATCCCGCTACAAGACTAAGGATGATAATTACCATATGTACGTATAGTATACCTGCTAAACTAGTAGTAAATGACTCAATCTCAAACACTGGCAATTCTTGATGCCGGATATTCAATTTTTCTGACTGGTCCAGCTGGTTCGGGTAAGACATATGTATTGAATGAATTTATCCGGCAAGCAAGAGCTGATGGAAAATCAGTTGCTGTTACTGCATCTACTGGACTTGCTGCAACGCATTTAGGTGGGAACACCATTCATAGTTGGTCTGGGATAGGTATTGCAGACGAGCTGCATAAAAGACACGCTTCTGACATGTCTAAAACCCGTCAAGATCAGATTATTAATGCAGATGTCCTGATAATAGACGAAGTATCAATGCTGCATGATTACCGACTAGACATGGTGGATCAGATTGCCCGAGAAGTACGAGGAGATTCAGCCCCTTTTGGTGGATTACAGATTATTTTATCTGGTGATTTATTCCAATTACCACCAGTTAATCGTCAGGACGCTCGGCAAGGTGGATTTGTGACGTCATCGGAAGCTTGGGAAGAATTAGAGCCAATTATCTGCTACCTTGAAGAGCAACATAGACAGGACGACGACCAATTGCTAGAAATCCTGACTGCACTGCGCGAAAATGATCTGCGCAAACGACATGCAGATGCATTACTAGAGCGCCGTATGACTCGTACGCCATTCGACACCCCAGTCACAGAACTCTATACGCGCAACATCAATGTTGATTCGGTCAATCAAGCCAAGCTAGAAGCTATGGACGGCGAACTGCATGAATACGAAATGACCAGTAGCGGTCGTAAGGGTGCAATTGAATCACTGAAGAAATCATGTTTGTCGCCAGAAACATTGCAG
>Ga0306866_1000393_pt1 | contig 14144 bp, 13 predicted proteins | sample AntRauTorckE5432_FD_190450 | JGI IMG/M metagenome (GOLD analysis project Ga0306866, IMG submission 190450) | Saline lake microbial communities from Rauer Islands, Antarctica - Metagenome Torckler E5 #432 (v2) (version 2) | ecosystem: Environmental > Aquatic > Non-marine Saline and Alkaline >...
CTTAATGTCTATCACCTGCTGTCTAGGTAGGCGTAGTTCTCTCGCAATATTCTGCAAATCCCATCTCATAACATCAGGAAGCTCTAAAGGGCTGTCATAACGAAGTGTAACACGAAAGAGCCTAACAGGGGATCTATGTTGTGCAGACTCAGGTGTAAGTGCAAAATGAAAACCAAATTCTCCTGTCAGTTCTGGATCAAATTTCGAGAACTTTCTCGAAGTGCCATGGTAAGCTATTACTGTAGTCTCAGTAATCATCCGTCTAATAGCTTCTCTTAGGAGCATCATTTTAGTTACCCCGTAAAGATAGCCATGCCATTAGGCATTGGTACCATCTTAAGTTGTTTCATGATCATTTCTGCTCTGTTGGCATCTGTCTCAACAAGCTTATCATAAGTCAAGCTTTCAAGCATTTCTTTGATCTCGTCTTTGAGTGCAGTTTTCTCCTCTCTTCCTTGTGAGATGAGATCAGCACCATTAAGAGTTAGATCACCTCCCGGAATTGGAACTGTTGAAAACTTAGATCTGATGAGTCCAAGCAACTCTTTAGCTCTTGCTAACGTGTATTGCCTTATCCATTGCTTAGCAATACTGTTAATCTTAGAATATGCAAGGTTTCCAAACGGTATGTTTGATATGTTTGATACACCAAAAATCGTACCGTCTTCTATTGAACCAGACTCTGACATTGAAGAAGAGTTGTAAGATGTTAAGGCCGATGTCGGATCTGGAACAAACTGCACTCTCATAAATAGCTTTCTTCGTGTCTGTGAAGATGGAGATGGGAACACTCTAATGTTTCGCCCCATGATCTTGTAAGAGTAGTTTGATCTCCTAACCCTCTGCGACAGATCTAACTGACCAGCTCTAAGAATGTCTTCAAAAACAGGCAGTACATAGAAGATTGTCTCTGGTGTAAAACTCTCAAAAGAAAATTCGTTGTTGAGGTAGTTTACTGCAGAGTTTGTATCAAAAAACCTGTAAGCAGCATTAGGAGAGAAGTGAAGTACCTCTCTGATCCTCATCTTGCTCTTACTAGCGTTTAGCGGATGATCAAATACTGGATTACCGTCTGCATCTTTAAGTTCTGTGTAGATGTCATAATCTTGTCGTCCAGGCTCTAGCTCAATTGAACCTGAGACAGAGTCATACGAACCACCGATGCCTGCTTCCATTGCATACGGCTCAGCAAATCTAATAAGAAACTCTAAGTTTTCTCTTGGGAAAGTCTGCTCAGCACCTTCGAGACTTCCTGTTGGCTGGCCTAGAAAATTGTTGAGCTGCGACTTTGCCTGATACTGGTTGATGATACTTGAATATTCTAGCATCGATTCTTCGAGGCAAGCCCAAATCTGTTTTCTAGTAAGCTCAACGGACATTATATCATCGCCAAGCATTCTTTTTACGAATACGACCATATTGTCAGCTTCTGTTTGAAATGCAGAGTCTGCATCGAACAGCCCGAATGGTGTAGGCGATACTGTGTTAATGAATGTCGGCATGTAAAGGCTCCCAACTCGACATTAATACATATCGTGTCTAAGTCCTCACTTCTCTAACAATCAGCAATGTCGGCTTTATTTCCAGAATGAAGCAATAACCTCTAGGAAAGAAAGCTTAATAGCACCGGAGAAAGAATCAGCGCTCCCGACCCTCTTAAGCGCGAAGGCCCAAAAGTTACCATCATTTGTGCTGTTTAGAAAGAAGGGAATTTCTACAATGTATAGTTTTCCAGCTGTTGTCGTTAAGATTGATCTTGTCTTTGAATACAATTTGTCTGCCACAGCTTGTGTGTCGACATTAGTGCCCTCTCTCAAAGACTCCGCAATATAGAGATCTAACTTGACATTTCATGCAGCATCAGTTGCGGGGACAAACCCAAGTCTCATTATCAATGGCCTTGATGTGTCAATTCCAAATGGAAGCCCGAGAAGCTGGCCAACTCCATCTGTAGAGTTTCCTGCAAATTGATTGTTTTTAGCTCTAATTCGAATGTTTGCTGAGACTTGAACTGCGCCGTTTGCAGGTGCTGCAGAAACTAAGTCATCTACTGTAGATAGACTGACACTTGGGAATGCTCTTAGATCAACAACACGTCCGAACTTTTCAAAAAATCCGTCACTGTTTATTTGAACTCTGCTTCTTCCTAGTTTTGTAAGACTAATAGTTGGTGAGGCAGTAATCGAAGAACTAACCTTAAGACGCGCCCAGTATCCGTTGACACCATTAACTGTACCTGTAACATGCCCTGGAAGATCTGATTCAACACCGATAAGTATCCCGTTCACGTCATGACTGTCAATAAACTAGAGAAACACATTTTGTAAAGGCAAATATTGATGCGTTTTTAGTTATCTACCCTGATACAACCATAAGGGCAAGAAGACAAAAACGCATCAATAATTACTGTCTGGGTATAAATACGAGGATCGGTTCTGTAAGAGGCTTACTAACTGACTTTTTGCGAGAGAAATGATCTCGACCTGCACTCAAGTAAAAGGTTTCAACGAGCTCAAGACCAGCAGACTTAGCAGATTCAATCACGTCCTTCTCAAGCGCACGTGAGATATTGATGACGACCCTTCCATTATGTGCTAAATGATTTTTAGCACGTGTAAGCGTAGGCACTAAGTACAGATCTTTCCAGGCATCAATATTCGGATAATCTCTCCAGCATTGTCCAGGTTCATCAAAGTATTTTTCAAGATCAAAATACGGTGGGCTTGTAAATACTAGGTCAAAACTGTTGTACTCATCAAATTTGACACATTCACTACCCGATTTAATGACACTAACTTGATTGATGAATTTCCCTTTTTTGAGCTTGTTGCCCAAAGCAGTTAATTCATGAGACAAAGACACACCAGGTTCTGTACACGTATAAGAACCTTCGGGAAACATCGCTGCAAATCCAAGCATTCTAGCGCCGAATCCGCCAGAAGGATCCCACACAGAGGGTTTTTCTAAGTGCCCTAAAAACCTTTGATAGATCACGGCAGCGGCAGTTGGCTTGAAAAAACTCACAGCTTTTCTTTGTACAATAAATCCCCGTCTGATTGTGCTAAAGCTTATGTCGAAGTGTTCGTTAGTAGAAAACATTTCGCCATTGTCAAGTTGATATTCGTACTTTTTTGAGTTGTTTATTCCGAGACGATATCTAAGCACTGCATTGAATGATTTATCATCCATAAAAGATGCCACAGGACCATCAGACACATGCCAAAAAGATTTGATGTGTTCCTTTAGATATGCATTTCCAACGACTCCGAGTGAACTAATCGGTTCTTTGTGACAATCTCGCAGACCAATCTTTCTGACGCTTACCAGAGTCTCTCTCAGGCTTTTCCTTGATTTGGGATAGAACCAATCATTAGCGCTTACAAAAGCTCTCATAAACTCGCGTATAGCAGGCAGATAAACGTTTTCTGTCCACTCTTTCCCTTTGCCTCCAAGTTCTACATGGTTTTGTTCAATAAGCTTGCTTCGCGTCAAAAAGCGCGTCTTGTCATCGAATTTTTGTCTTTCATCTTTAATGATAGAACCTGATATGTCCTGGTGATAATATGCTAAGTCAATGAGTTCCTGAATTGTTGTTGCGTTTTTCCAGTTACATGTGCTGTTGATTCGTATCAGTGACTTCTCTTCAAGTTTTGCGATCTCGTTCTTTTTAAGATCATTTGTCATTCCTGATAGTTGTGAGACTGTGAAGTTCTCGCTTCGATCTAAGCCGTGCCAAAATACGCCATCGAATTCAATCAGCAAGTTATGTGAAGGTATGAAAGCGTCAAAACATTTCGTGTATTCTGCACTATTGACCCAGTAACTATCAACTACTTTATCATTCTTTGACGCTGCTGTCAATACTTTGATGAAAGCTTGTTCTTTCTTCGATGTGTTTGTTAGATTTCTTGACATGTTTGCGAGCGAGATCTTCTTCTTAAATTCATCTGTGAAAATCTTCTTGTACATTTCATCATAGTTCTCTCGCCAGACTTTCTTACGCAGTTTTGATATAGATTCTGTGGTCCAACCATTGTCTACATATTGTGTCTTTCTTTTAAGCTCCCAACGTTCTCTCTTTTCATTGTCTTGCCAGGCTGCTTCTAGTGATTTTGAGATCTTTGCCTTTATTGACTTACTGTTCTCTTTATAAGCACGCCTAATTGCAACATTTCTGTCTTTGACTTGTTCTTTCGTAAACGTAGGCTGTTTGTTTGCTGTGAATCTATTGTTGTGCCCATTGACGTATTCGCCAAAACAATACTTTGTCTTCTTCCACTTGACGTCTTCTCCGCAACCGCATTTACACTTCGGATTAATTCCGTTAAGGTAAAACTGCAAGACATAACTTTGAATATCGTATCCATTGTGTGATCTTGCAAGGTGATTGCCGAGTGATCTTCTATTTTTACAATACTTTTCACAGAGCTTGCATGTATGATCATCGAACAGTTTTAAATAGTTAAGTGACATTTAGACCTCTATACATTCTATTGAGACTTACTTCCTTGTATAGGTATCATGACATCAATGATCGAGTAAACAAAAAAGGCGTCCTCTTTGCAGAGGACGCCTTGATTAAAGTGCTGCCAGAATTAGATAATGTTAAGGTCGAGAACCGTAACTGTACCGTAGAAGTCGGCACGTACCATCTTCTTGCCGTATCTGGTCATAACACCTTTACGTGGTGTGAAGTCTTCCGGAGCGAAGATTGTTGGTGTCACGATGAGTGGGACATACGGAGCATAGACGTATCCAGTCTCGAGGTATGAACCGCCCTTGTAACCAACAAGGATCTTCTGGCGTGGGAAGTATGGGTCCTTGTAGACCGTGAATCTGTTAGTAAGTGTACCAACGGATTCTGCACCAATGCTGAATGGCGCGCCAACCTGTCCCATTCCATCGATTGAAAGCTGCGGCTTGTAAAGCACGGAGGACTCAAGGATGGTGCAGATGTCAGGTGAAGTCACGATGAAGTTCGCGGAACCTCGAAGTGTCTTTCTGTGAATCTGGTTAGCAACGTCGATGATTGTCTCAGTTAGCGTCTCGTACCATTCGCGGACGTTACCGGTGAATGTAGGACCTGTTGCAAGTGTGCTAGAAAGATTCTGGACTACGCCATTTGTCTTGTTAACGAACTTACCAGGAGCACGTGACCAGTAGAAGTTTGCACCACGAGCTTCAGTTAGAAGGTCGTTGAGGATCTCACGGTCGATCTCAAGAGCAATCTGCTCAGAAAGAATCTGTGTAAGTTCAACTTCTGCGTCGAGGCTGTGGTACGCGTTGAGGTCCTGAGCAAGCTCTGGAGACCAACGAGCACGTAGCTTACGAGTTGTTGCTGTAACGGCAATTGACTCAACCTTGATGTCGATTTCAGGAATCTGTGGCGATGGTGAAGTCGCGAAGTCAGACTCGAAACTTGGGATAGTGAGCGTTGAAGCATCACTGTCTACATCAAGGGATGCACCGATTGCGTAAGAACCTGTGAGACCAACAGCAGCAGTAGTGTTAGCAGCCTTCTCCGGAACATAAGCACCGGAGACGACAACTAGAACCGCAGCGCCTGTATCAGAACGCCCAACTAGTGGGTTAGGTGTGAAGACTCCGCCTGTGTACGTACCAAGCTGGTTGAGACGACGTAGGTTAAGAATGTTCTTGCCACCCTGGAAGGTGTCTGTAAGAGGTGTGAGACCTGCAGTAGTTGGAGCTTCTGAGAATACGGAGAAGTCCTTGATGTTACTAAGGTCAACATCAGATCCAATCTGGTTAAGGTTGAACACGAGGAACTGCCAGCGGCCAGATGCGTCATAAGTACCATCTGCTGCGTCTTCTTCGATTAGCGTACCAATCTGCGGGTCGAACATTGTAAGACGACCGTCTGTACCAGTTGCGTGCATCGAAGCACCACCAGTAAGCGTCTGTCCAACACCCCAAGAACCAGAAGCAAGAAGCGCGAGCTCATTGCCAGTAGTTGTTGCGTGTACCTTCGAGAACGTAGAACCTACGAGGTCGTACTGTCCACCAGTTGCAAGTGAACCGGAACGAACACCCTTGCCTGTTGGAGAGTTGTAAATCGACTGACCTGCACGGTAAGTCTCTGCCGACGCAGCGCCTTCAGCACCAGTCTGGAGACTTGCGTCACCACCGACATTTGTACCATACGTGTAGTCAAGGTAGAATAGGAGGCCAGATGGAAGGCTCATTGGCTGAATTGAGACGAGCTCATTCGCTACGAGACCACCGAAAACACGACGAACGATTGGGAACGCAATGTTACTGAATCCTCTGATGTCGCCAGATCCTGTTCCGCCACCACCGCCAGTTGACAATGTGCTGGTTTCTCTAAGAAGCTGAGACGCCTGGTTTTCAAGGAGACGCGACATAACTTCGCGCTTCTCTTCCTTTAGGTTACGAAGAAGACCTGTACGGCTCCACTTCTCAACCAATCGCTGACCACCATTTCTTAGGTGACGAGAGCGAATACCCTCAGTCAGCTGCTCTAATGTAAAATCTTTACCCATTTCTATTTTCTCCTAAAGAATTAATTTCTTCGCTTACTTGTTGTTTTTGATGCCTGCAAGTGTTGCCCATCGTTCAGTCTGGTTAGAACCTTCAGATAGTGTACGTGAGCTTCCGCCGCCCCTAGAGGCTCTTGACGAGGAACTACGACGTCCACCTTCATTCAAAGAACTAGCAGTCTTACGACGCTTGCCACTTGCTGATTCGTTAACAGTCTTGTATATCAATCTAACTTCTCTCAAAGTCTTAGCCTTATCAACCGTTTCCACGATACTCTTGAGAGATCTCTTGGAAATTGATTCATTCTGCATAAGCTTATTCACGTAGAGTAACTTAGAGTTGAACAGATTCATCTGTTCAAGGTGCTCACGGAGTTTAGAAGTTACCTTCTTCAATCCGGATACCTGGTTGCGAAGAACTCGATTCTGGCGGTTCTCTTTCTTAAGCTTCTTCTTGAGCGTGTCATGAACGTTAAGGTTGCTATCATCGCTATCGACGAAAGCCTCACGATCCTTCTTTGCTCCTCCGAAATCTGTAACGCCGTCACCCTCATCGAGTGAAGACCTCATGCGAGCAAGCTCTCTCTTGAGCATTGCTTCGTCAATTTCAACGACTTCATCGTCGTCTTCTTCATCATCTTCCATGTCGTCGTCATCTTCATCGTCCATGTCCATGTCGTCCATGTCCATTTCTTCATCGTCCATGTCATCGTCGACGGAACCCTGTAGGACGTCAAGAAGCTGCTGTGCAAGATCTTCAGGGATCTCAACGTCGCCACCTTCCTCATCGTCTACATCCATGTCCATGTCCATGTCGTCTTCAACGTCCATATCGTCGTCTTCAACTTCATCATCCATGTCCATGTCCATGTCGTCGTCTTCAATGTCACTTTCATTTAGACCAAGTTCAGCGAGGTCGACATTAAATACCTCGTTGCTTTCTTTTAGTTTCTGCTTACGCGAAGCCATTTCAACAATCTCCTTGCGAACTTTTTGAATTTCAGAACTCATTGCAGCATGATTGCCGTATGAGCCCTCTCGAACTATACCTATTACATCGTTTTCCAAAGTTTTTGATTCGCTAAGCATTTTGGTTACTAAACGATCAAGTATTTGCTTACCGTTGCCGCCTCTAGAAGCATTTGATTCTGCGAGCTCCTTAGCGAGTTGCAGCTTAATAGTGACGCGGTCATACTTTTCTTTAATGCCTTCTAGAGTCTCAGCCTCTTTAACGGCGTCTCGACCTTCAAGTAAAGATGCTAGAATTTTTGCACCCTCTTCATTTAGAAGAATATCTTTTTTGCTCTTAGAACCTTCTGAGAGATTTTCTGTGTTATCTCCCAGCAATTCATCAGCAACTTCGGTAAAAACATCAGAACTAGCATCTGTGTCTTCTCCAAGTAGTTGTTTTTCTATCATCTCGCGTATACGAGGTGTGATTGCTTCGACAAGTGCATTTTTTGCATTGTCTTCTGCGATGGATCGAAGCTTTTTAGCATCGAGAAGTGCATCGTTAAAAATTGATGTATCAGACATTGTTGTGTTTGCCCCTGTGACTACTAACGTACATATTCGCTCAGACTGTAAGTTGACAAAATCGACTACCTTCGCTTGCTCTTCTTTTCTTCTCTTGCTCTTCTTCTTTCTGATCTGGCAATCTTATCTCTTCTCTTTTGGGAGTTAGATTTAAAAAATCTGCCGTCTTTGTACTCTTCGACAATTCTTTCTTTCTTGCAAAGCTTTAAAAAACGACGAATCATCTTCTCTGCTGTGTTGTATTTTCTGTCATACTTGACAGTGACATGTGAAGGTTTCTTTTTCATTTTGATTCCGTGGAGATTCTTCTAATAAGCTGTTTGAACTCTTTTACAAGGCGATCATGCGTTTTTGAAGCCTTATCGAGTGCCTTCTCATCATCTGTTAAAAAATCGTCCAAATGGTAAGCGTTATCCATGTCTTCATCATGCTTTAGCGGAGGAGGTCGTGTTGACCAACCTTTTTTAGAACCGACGCCGCCTTTCATTCCAGGGCGTGTCTTATAGACGGACGGAGATGTTCCACCCGCTGTAGCTGTTCTGTTTTTGTACATATTAGGGAATGGAACCATTCCCGTTGCTTCACCTAATCCACGAGCTGAAGAGTGTGCAAACGAGCTTTTGTCAGTTCGCTTCTGATTTCTTCCGCCTGACTTAGATCCGCCGTAAAAGTGATTTGACATCTTGTTGACAAACCGATCAGCAATAGCAGGTCCATCAAGCACGCCTTCTTCATCTTCGTCAAACTCTTCAACTTCTTCATCATATGGAAAAGAGGTGTTTTTTAGCCAGGTCGTTCCGGCGCCTTTCGGCTTTCCTATTCTTCCATAGCCACCGCCCTGATTTGCATCATGGCCGGCAGCTGCGAATTCGTTGAGTTTATTTTTCATTAGCTGCTACTTCTTATGATGAAGAACCAAAGACGTAATCACCAATTGTCTGCTTAGCAATAGCTACCGTTGTTTTATCAGGTGACGCTAATCCACCTTCGCCAGAACCATACTCAGTTCCTGCGGGTGATGGAAATTCACTCGGCGGCTCTGGGATGTCTGTCGGGTTCATGCTTCCAGGACCAGGCGAACCTGGTGCAGGTGCATAAGGAGAACCAGGAAGCCCGCCACCACCGATCTTAACGTCACCCATAACAGGAGCGTCAGCGTAGTCTCTATTGAATACGCCGAAGGTGTGACCGCCGTCGTTGACTTCAGTACCTACAAGCAGTTCATTACCGAGCTCTTCAACAACTGCTCTAGTAAGCTCACCCGAGTGAATCGGAGAGTTAGGGAACATTGATTGAAGTGTCGAAGTATCAGACTTCCCGAGACCGCGCTCAGAAATTACTGCATCGACTGTTTTTTGATCGTGTGTAGGCATTGATTAGTTTTCCTTTAAATTAGCTTTTAAGTCTAAGACGACGCTTGATCTTATTGCTCTGCTCTTGAATCTGCTTAAGCTCGATCTTCTTCTGCGCTTCTTTAATCTTAAGTGCAGCGAGGTGATCGATATCTTTTTCAAGTGTATCTGCATAGCCGTCAGCTTCTACTTTCTTTGTCTTCTTAGCTTCTTTCTCAAGATCGCAATTGTATCTAGCTTTCTCTTCTAAAACAAGACTGTGCAGTCTCTTTGCTGTCAACTTCTTGATTCTCATTGTAAAACTCCAATTTGGCGGGGGTTCGCACTATTACATATCGACTTACGAGTAGTTTTAACTACGCTTTTAAACTTACTGTCCATCAAAAGCTAAATGATTCCAACGATCTGCGTTGTCGTCAATCAAGCTATCAACAGCACTTTGAGAAACTGTAGCATCGCCTGATATTAAATCTTGGGGCGCAGCATTGCCTGGCGTTTCACCGGCAATCTGTTCTTGAAGTGTAGTTCTAGCTGTGTCTGCGAGAATTGAACTTAAAACAGAGTCGTTAGTTAATACACCAACTCTCTCTTTAATTGTGTTGTCAAAGTTTCTGTTCTTGACACTTCTTGTTTCTTCCTGTGTTACACTTCTGCTTTTTCTTCTAATCTTTGGTCTTGGTTTTGTCTGTAAAGACTCTACAAGCGAAGCGTCTTGTCCCAAGCCCTCTGTCATTATTTCTACTAAGCATTCTTTCACAATCGACTTGATCATGTTTCTAGTTACTTTTGCCAACTCAGCCTCCTATTATCCAACACCTTCAAAACCGTTGGATCCTGTTATTTCGTCTGCGCCTAATAGAGCTGACATATCAATTCTTGTTAAGCCAGCTAAAACGTTAAAATCTGACGCAAGTGTGCCTTTGACAAATACCTTTCTAACTCTAAGCTCTCCTGTAAAGCTTTCGCCGACCGATAGGTCAAAAAAGTTCCCTGAATCAAATCCATTTTCTGTGAACGCAAATGCTAAAGAACCAGAATTACACTTGATCGTAACGTCTTTTGTCACTTTAGGAAAATTAATTGCTTCTATCGCATCAGCCTCAACTGCAGAAGAAGTTACCCAAGGAACACCTGACAACAGATATTCATTCGCGCTATTGATCCAAAGCCTTGGATTGTCTAATGCCATTTTATTCTTCCCATCCGAGTATGTCGTTAAAGATTCTGTCAACCCTATCAGACGTCGTGAAGTGCTTCTTTAGATCTGCTGATCTGACTTCTTTTCCTTCGCGCATCATAAATGCTCCAGGTGTAGAAGGCTCACTAACAAAATCCCAGCATATCAACTGGAAGTCTTCTTGTACGATTTGTCTATCGCCTTCGCTTCTTGTACTGCCAACGCCCCTGGAGGAAATTCCTAACGTAACGTTGGATTCCACAAGGCTTTGAAGTATTTTCCCTGACGGTGTATCTAGGAGCTCAACTTCACCTAAAACTACATCGCCCTCCATCCAGGCACGACGAATAATATGTGATGAGTTTTTGAGCTCGACAACAGAAGAATCAGGGTGATCACATTCGCCTAGTGCTCTGCGCTCTTTGATAAACTTCTGGTAGTTTCTAATTTCTCTCTCTAAAATAGCTCTCGGATAGATTCTTCCGTTTTGATTGAGAGTATCTGCCTTCTGGAGGATTCCTTTGAGGATGATCTTGCCATTGTTTTCTTCCCTTGATTCTCTGATCATTTCATCTGAGTAGTTAAAGGGTGTCCATGATGTGAGTAGTACGCCAGTGCTCATTACAAGCCCTCCTCTGTAATTGTACGATTGAGATGTGAAATCGTCAAGAACCTTGTGATTGTACTGTCGTCAATCTGGTCTGTTGATACACTCTTTACGTCGTTAATAACTCTGTCTGCTTTTGCATTAAGAACTGCATTGTTTTCTCGAATCAAGTAGTCGCCAAGCGTCGTTAATGTATCTGTCCTTACGGATTCTAGCATTTCTCTAAGCTCAGACTTGTTTTCATTTTCACTTGATAGAACGTATGCACGAAGAATCTTTTTCTGATCTTCGTTAAGGGACGATTGATATTTCTTGTCAATCTTCTCAGACATGATTCGAATGACCAATTTGTCAGCGTCGGGATTTGTCATGTTTTCAATGTTAGGCTGTTGTACTTTTTCTTTGATTAGCCATGTTCTAACCTTTTCTTCAAATTCAGCAATTCTAGTAAAGTTGCGACTTTCGTTTAGAGATCTCCAGTCATTTAAAAGAATTTGAATTGTCGCATACATTCTGTATTCTGGCAAATGCCTTTTATAGAATGTCTCTCGGATCAGATTGTGATTGACACTATGAATCAAACTTGTCTTTTCAGATGATAGTTTCTTTTGATCTATTGTCTGTGCGTATTCTCTAGCCTCTGAGAGGATTGTATTAGCTATTGACGGTGACGATGCTGTTGTCTTTACTAATGCATTGAATAGACGAAACTCCTTGTATAATTCAGAGCTTTTCTTAAAATGACGCTTGACAATTGACATTGCAACATCTGCTTCTTGCTGCTTATTTTCTACAATGCAGCTCGAGACATGCCTAAGAAGAAGCTCATAAATGATGCCAACATTTCTTTTTTTATTGTGCTTAATCATTAGTGTCTTCACTCTCCGTGTTATTACCCTCAGCATCAGATTCAGTAATAATACTTCGGGGCGCCTTCTTACTTATCTCTTTCTTAAGTGATTTTAACGTTGACTTTAGAGATAGTGATATTCTAGCTTGTTGTTTGACACTTCTATTGAGGAATGCGTCAAAAGGATCTTCTCTGCCGACAATCTCTTTCATCGGATCTATTTGATTAAGGCGATGTGTATCATAAGGATCTGTCAAAGAATCGCCAGGCCTCTCGTGATTTACCATACGCTTAAAATCAGGGATTCCTGTCTTTTCTGGGCCATGAGTCTTTCTTCTCTTTCTATTTTTAAGAACTTTGTCCAATTGAGCTTGTGCTTTAATTGGTGCATCGCCATCATTAATTGAGTAAGTAAACTCTTCATCAGTGTCATCGTCGTCTTCGTCTATTAGAGTAAGACCCTTTATGGTTTGTGATGCAAAGAGATCATCATCAAGATCTCCATCATCTTCATCTCCGCCAGCGTCTTCTCCATCGGCAGGTTCTTCACCTTCCTCGCCTGGCTCTCCTTCGCCTTCTTCTCCAAAATCTTCGCCGCCGCCGCCTAGGCCTCCAAATCCTCCTCCACCACCGCCAGAGAAATCGTCGGATTCACCGCTAGTTTCTTGCGAGATACCTTCAATCTTAAGATCGGATGTCTTATCGTCAACGCGACCCTTTTCGATACGATCGATTTCATCATCTGTGAGGTTCATGATATTCTTTCGAATCCAATATCTGTCAACAACACCCTCAGGAGCGGATCCTGCTATTTCAAGTCGTGTTCTGTAGATTTCAAGCTTCTGTTGCTGCGCAACAGTTGATGGATTGCATAGATTAAGCTCAAAGTCTAGAAGATCTTCACCTTCGTATCCATTTGAGTACAAGTGTATAATCGCAAGTTTATTAAGCTCAGAGATGACAGTTCTTTGTATTCTGTTGATTGTTCTTGAGAATCGAATATCTTCTTGGCTTAGTGTTGCCTTTGATCCGATAGCTTCATCGTATCCCAAGTAAGCCTTAGGAATCTTTAGCGCAGAAAATAGCTTCTTCTGGATGTACTCAACATCTTCAATTGCAGTTACGTTTGTGCCACCTGCTAGAGTCTCTATTTTTGATCCTCCTTCTCCACCTCTAGTTGGAATGAAGTAATCCTCATCGACTGAATTCTTTACAAAGATACCCGACGGTAGAGTCGTTCTTCCCGATGATGGTGTTAAGTTTTTGTCCTGACGAACTAATCCTTCTAGTGAATTAAGAGTTGATTCCTTGGAACCTTCTTGAATAGTCTGCATTGCAAAGTTGTGTCTGTCGTCTTGACCGTCCGGACCCACTACGGTCATGCAATAGACATCTTCGTTTTTGTAGACTTCTTCAACTCTAGACACACTGTGATTCTTGTACTCAATCTCTCCTTCTGACATAAGTGCTCTGAGCTCTGTCCAATTATTGCAAACACCATTTCGCTTGAATGCATTTATAATTGCAGCAGAGCTAAAAAGATCAGGATCTCGTCTATTTTCACTGTTAGCAACAGCTAGATCTTCAATTAGCGTTTTGTTGTTTCTAATGGCTTCCGTGAGATTTTCTCTTGTTAGCCTTGGGTTTGTTTGAGCCTTATGAATAGAAAACTCTACGATTGATGCAGGTATGTTCCATGACATGTTATTGCATCTATTACGACTGTGTATTTTATCATTCCAGTAGCTTGACTGAACCTTACTTCTGATTTCGTTATGTTGCTTGTGAAGTAGACTTCCATTGTACATTTTAGCCATGTTTTGGCCCTTGTTGTACTTCTTGTTATTCATTGAAACAAGATCGCGATGTGCCTGAGTTCTGTTTGCAGATGCATGATGTGCCTTGTGCTCGAACCATGTCATCGCCTGCAGATTTTCAGGTCTATTGTCCCACTTCTTATGATTTACGTGATGGATCGTTTTGTTTTTAAGCTTTCTGTCGTGATCAATACACGCAGTTCTTGAAATTGCCTTGTGGGTATAAATAAACCTGCTTGTATGTGGATCGTAGACCTGTTCGTAATCATCAACATAATCACCGTCAG
>Ga0306866_1000395_pt1 | contig 14115 bp, 16 predicted proteins | sample AntRauTorckE5432_FD_190450 | JGI IMG/M metagenome (GOLD analysis project Ga0306866, IMG submission 190450) | Saline lake microbial communities from Rauer Islands, Antarctica - Metagenome Torckler E5 #432 (v2) (version 2) | ecosystem: Environmental > Aquatic > Non-marine Saline and Alkaline >...
TGGCTTATTGAAAAATTAGACATACAAAAAGCTAGCAAAGTAAGATCTACTAAAGGCTTAAATCTACATGTTTATGGTCGACTGGCAGCAGCATTTATAACACTATTGTTTAACTCTTGATTCGCATTACCTCTATATTTGTTTTGACTACGGTACTTTATTCAGAATCTGAATCAGGTATTTTTCCTAATTGCCACATTAAAATTCCTGCAGTAAGAAACATCCATATCGCATAAGCTCCTATCGGGATACCCATTTCTACATTATTTAAGATAGACGTTGCAATGACTAGGGCTAAGGTCCCGTTTTGTATGCCGCTCTCAATTGTGATTGAAATGGTATTTTTTAAATTTAGCTTAAAAAGCCTAGCGGTGAGATATCCTAATCCCATAGTCGCGATATTAAGGACTAAAGTCACTAATCCAGCTTCTTTCATTCCATCTATTAGTTGACTAGCGTTGGCCGCTAATACTGCGATAAAAACAAGTATAAAAATCACGGTTGAGGCTGTACGCATTGGTTTTTCAATTCGTTTCGCAAAACTGGTTTTGTGTTTGCGAATGAGCATTCCTACCGAAATGGGAATAACTGTTATTCCCATTATTTGTAATAGAGTATCAATGATGGGTAATCTAATTGTAGCCTCTGTGTTACTGCCAAAATACTCTAAAGCATAAGATAGAATAAAGGGTATGGTCAAAATACTTACAAGGCTAGCAACAGCTGTTAAAGTGACCGATAATGCAATATTTCCTTTACAAACTTGAGTTATCAAATTACTAGTTGGCCCACCAGGGCAACTTGCTAAAATCATTAATCCAACGGCCATTATGGGATTTAGATTAAAAGCTATAGCTAGTGAAAATCCAATAATAGGTAAGAAGATAAGTTGATTGGTAAGACCAATTAAAATGGCTTTGGGATATTTTATGACTCTAGTAAAATCAGTAATAATTAAAGTCATTCCCATTCCTAGCATGATTATAGCAAGAGCTAATGGTAAGAACACTTTACTTATAAGTTCGACTGCAGTCATAGTATAATCGATTATTTAAAGTTCCGTCTTATCGTATTAAAATCTAGGGTTTGATTTTGGAAAGCATTTTTTCGGGTGTATCGCCCTTTACGGATGCTTTCAACATTTCAGCTTTGTTGGTTGGCTTTTTTGCTTCAATGATAACGCCTACTGTACTTTTTGGTTTATTTCCGTTATGAATTACGAGGTCATTACGTCCTTTTGTGTTTATGAAATGATTGGGTTCGTAGTAGGTTTTCTTTAAAAAGTCGGTAACAAGATTTTTATGAAATTCTTCTGATTCAGTATCATTTATTCGGTCAAGCAACTGAATCAAATTTGTCTTAAAATTTTCAATAACCGTTCTGTTCGGTTTAATTTTTAAAAAGGCTTTATTGATTGCCTTTCGGGGTTTCAAGATATTTAATTTCATATATAGTTTTTTCTCTGTCAATTTTTAAATTTAATCCTTTATTCTCGATATCATTTAGAGCGTGGGCAAAAAACCAAATGTGCTGTTTGCACGTTGGTTTTTCAGCCTTAACGGTTCATCTTAAATTATCATACATCATTATCTTTTTCGCCACTGGTGAAAAAGGGGGACGAGGTAAATTATGTTTTTGATTGAAAAAACGACTATTTTTTATAGCTATGCTCAAGTATAATTGCGGGAACACATGATGACCAAAAGCTATATCAGGACTTATTAGTTCCATTTTTATTCGAACTTTAAATCTTTCAGAATTGTCTTTATTTTCATTAATATTCAAAAAATGCTTGGAAGATAATATATCTTTTATGTTCAAGTAAAATTTACTTAACTGCAAAATGTGACCTGTAGATATGTCTTCATTAAATAAACTTAAAGTATGGCGATTTATCAAATAATAATCATCGTCTAAGCCAATTGAGAAATTCACTTGATGGGAAAGATTGTTGAACAAAAAATCTGGCTCATATCCATTATAGTATTCTGCCAGGTCTTTAGGTAGTTCTAACCAATGTATTTCCAATGTCAGTATTTCTATCTCACTGCTAATCAATTCATTTAAACAAATCAAGACGTATGAACCCATTTCTGGTATTGGAGTGAAAACATAAAATGGGTTCAATTCTGAAATCAAACCGCTTGAATTTGCTAGATAATGTATTGAAAGCTTTCTCATTAAATATAGAAGTCAAATTACGTGACGCACAAACTTAGGTATGTCCTTTGTTGGGTGTTTAAACACTTAATTTAGCGAATAAAAACTTATTAGAAAATTCGTGAGCCCCGACGCTTTAGGATTCGTAAGTAGGCTAGAGCTAGCAATTAATTATATGCTGTTTTGGAGTGGTGTCTCTTCATTTTTTGCACACGCTCGTAAATCAGTCGTTACAATTTTTAACTAAAGCACTTTCGCGTATACTTTCCAAAGGTCTTTTTATAGGTTATACCAAATTATATTTATAATGCCGTATGAATAGATTGAATTATTTTTTGATTGATTGATTGAAATCAAAAATAACTAGCATAGCCTTAGCTACGGTAATTATTTTTGATGAAAAGTAGGCGAAAAAAGCCTGTGCCGAATTTGTATCGGTAAAACGATTTATTGCGTCATTATAAGTCTAATTTGGTATTAATGTCACTTTCTTTAAAACGCTACCGATAGCTTGTCTTGATCCAACTTGCGTTCTTAGAAAATAAGCTTAAAACACCTTAATTCTAGGCGCTTGGTCTGTTTGGCGATAACTACAGTATAAATCATAATTTTAGATATTTAATAGTCAGAAGAAGTCTAGGCACCTATCTATTATAACTGATTTTTAATATATCTAAGCGTGTCTTAAACTCCCATTTTTGGAAACCGTTATTTCCATATCTCTAAAATACCCTATCAATTACTTTCTCCTCTCTAAGAGTTTTGTAAGCCGTTCTATCTGAACTCTATGCATTCTCTGTAGAATAATAGGATATAGATTACCGATTAAATTTATTATAGTGGTGAATATAAAAATGGCTAAATGTCCATTTATGAGTAAAATAAAAGACACAATCAAAATGGCTATTAATGAGGCTAAGTGACCAAATTCTGACTGTCTAGTTTGGAAGTCAAAATTTTCAATCCCCGTTTTTGCACCACTAAAATACTTTTTTCTATTTTTCTCTTTCCCCCAAAAAGCTATAAGAAGTAGGGTTTTAAAAAATTTTACGCCCAATATTTTATAAATAATGGTCAAGCTTTTTGAGTTCTTAATTTGATAATACGAGCTCGGTAATAGCGTATTCGTTTTATAGACAAAACCCAGAAAAGCGAAAGCACCTGTCATAAATAGATTTAGAAGTAGTGAAATACCAAAGATTACAAACCAAGAAAATTCAGTCGCATTTGTATGGATTAATAAATTGACTAACTCCATCGACTGATAAGTTAGAAAAATTGAAAACAAAGAAAATAGAAATTTCTTAATTATTAGCATTGAGCGATTTTCGGTTTAACATCTTACGGAAAAGTGTTCTCAAAAGTGAGTATCCAAATCCGAATTAAATATAAGTGTTTTAGGCATTGGAATTTTTCGCAATAGTGTCCTTTATCACTGTCGTTTTTGATGGGAAATCGTGAATTCTATTTTTCATAAATAAAAATGTAACTCTGTCAAACGGGATAAACCGGCAAAAAGTCCGCATGATAATTTCAGAGTTTTCAGATGTCGTTCCGTTCATTTTTACAACTTTAGTTTTGGTTATAAACTTCCCAACTGTTTTCTGGAATTTAATTTCCATAATAGCGTAATAAGCAAAGTAAGTTCCTGAAAACAATAAATATGAAAAAAGAGATAGTAATAACTCATCTGAAGTACTGATAAAAAAACTGAGAATAAAGCTTAAAATAGAGGTACCGATCATACAGGTGAAAAAGTCAATAATAGAATTTAAAAATCTTTTCCTGAACCAACTCCCTTGGAGTCAACCTTTTTTTTAGCAACTTTTCCAACAGTCTCTTTTTCCTTGATCTCCTCAAATTTATTGGTGTCGATGTTCCGTTTTGCAACTTCAGATTCAGCCGCATCGATTGCAGCTGGATTATACTTATCTCTTTCTGCTGTTACAATTTTTATTAACTCTTCATCGGTTCGTTTCGACATTGCTTTTGTAAATTCATTTTCCATTTGTTCTTTTTCGTATTGATTATAACAGGCATACAGACCCTAATTTCCGATGTTTTATGAGGTTTATATTCAGCATAAGTCCTAATTTACCTATCAAATATAATCGATTTTTTAAAGCACTAGGTATTCATAAACTCATGATCTTCTTAAACCATTATTTTCTATCTGTAAACATCAATATATTTTATATTTGTAAAAAAACAGAAGATGGATACGAAAGTAAGAGTGAGGTTTGCCCCAAGTCCAACAGGACCACTTCATATTGGAGGCGTGAGAACTGCTTTGTATAACTACTTGTTTGCCAAAAAACACCAAGGTGATTTCTTACTGAGAATTGAAGACACCGACCAAAACCGATTTGTAGAAGGCGCGGAGGACTATATCAAAGAAACTTTAGAATGGTGTGGAATTCCATACGATGAAGGTCCAGGAAAGCCAGCAGATTGTGGGCCTTATAAGCAAAGCGATCGCAAGGAAATTTACGCAGACTATGTAGATAAATTGATCCAAAGCAATAATGCTTACTACGCCTTTGACTCTCCAGAAGACTTGGAGGTGAAGCGTAAAGAAGCAGAGCAAGACCATACGAAATTCAGTTATGGACCAAGGAATAGAAATCAACTCAATAATTCTTTGACTCTTTCTACGGAAGAGCTGCAGACCAAATTAGATAATAAGGAAGACTATGTTATTCGTTTTAAGACAAAATCGTCTGAGACACTTTCTATTTATGACGAAATTAGAGGGTTTATAGAAGTGGATTCTGAAGTTCTAGATGATAAGGTACTATTTAAAAGCGATGGCTTGCCAACCTATCACTTAGCAAATATTGTCGATGATCATCTCATGAAAATTACACATGTAATTCGTGGGGAGGAATGGTTACCCTCACTACCACTTCACATTTCTTTATATGAAGCTTTTGGTTGGGAGACTCCAAAATTTGCTCACTTGCCTCTTATTTTGAAACCAAGTGGAAAAGGAAAATTGAGTAAACGAGATGGAGATCAACTTGGGTTTCCTGTATTTCCTTTAGAATGGAAAGATCCTAAAACAGGAGCCATCTCTTCGGGATATCGCGAGGAAGGATTTTCTCCAGAAACCTTAGTTAATATGTTAGCCTTACTGGGGTGGAATGATGGAACCGAAAAAGAATTTTTTTCCATCAAAGAGCTTGTAGAATCTTTTGAACTGGAAAGGGTTCATAAATCTGGAGCTAAGTTTGATCCTGAAAAAACAGAATGGTTTCAGCACCACTATATGCAAGAAATGTCTGTTTCTAAATTGGTCCAAGAGTTCTCATTAATTCTTAAGGACAAGGGAATAGATGTCCAAGACGATTATGTGAAAGAAGTCGTTGAAAAAATACGGGAAAGAGCTGCGTTTGTATCAGAATTTTGGGAGCTGTCTTCTTTTTACTTTGAATCCCCTAAAGAATTTGATTCGAAATCGGCTAAAAAAGCCTGGAAAAAGGATTCACAAGAATGGATGCGAGTTTTAATCGGAAAGCTGGAAAGTATTGAAGATTTTTCTCAAAGTAATGTTCAGAGTGAAATCAAAGAATGGATCAACACCCAAGGTCTAAGTTTTGGTAAAATTATGCAACCCTTAAGGCTTGCTTTGGTCGGAGCTATGAGCGGACCCGATGTTTTCCATATCGTTGCTTCTATCGGCAAAGTGGACACCATATCTAGACTGAACTATGCCATTGAAAAATTGGCTTAATCTTTTGCTCTTTAGGTGCAACTCAGTCGAAAAAGTTCTATTTTTATATATAAATTTATAACTAATTATTATGGAAACATTTATAGGTATTTTTATTTTGGTGATTATTTTCTTTATCATCATAAGTGGAATTTTCACGGTGAAGCAACAAACAGCAGCTTTGGTGGAACGCTTTGGGAAATTCTTGAGTATAAGGAATTCAGGATTGCATTTTAAAGTTCCGTTAGTAGACCGTATTGCTGGAAAAATCAATCTTAAAATTCAGCAACTGGATGTTAACATAGAGACTAAAACCAAAGATGATGTGTTTGTTATTCTTAAAGTGTCGGTTCAGTACCAAGTGACTCGAGCTAGAATTTACGATGCTTTTTATAAACTAGAGAGCCCAAGTGCTCAAATTACATCTTATGTTTTTGATGTCGTTCGAGCTGAAGTGCCAAAAATGAAATTAGATGATGTTTTTGTGCGTAAAGACGATGTTGCAAATGCTGTAAAGTCAGAACTTAATGATGCTATGCTAGATTATGGTTATGACATCATAAGGACACTTGTCACAGACATTGATCCCGATGATAAGGTAAAGGAATCTATGAATCGAATTAATGCCTCAGAACGAGAAAAAATAGCGGCTGAGTTTGAAGGTGAAACAGAGCGAATTAAAATCGTTGCAGTGGCTAGAGCCGAAGCAGAAAGCAAACGGCTCCAAGGACAGGGGATTGCAGATCAACGTAGAGAAATAGCGAGAGGTCTAGAGGAAAGTGTTGAAGTGCTTAATAAAGTAGGGATTAACTCTCAGGAAGCTTCAGCTTTAATTGTGGTGACCCAACATTACGACACCCTCCAATCTATAGGAAGCCAGACCAACTCCAACCTCATCCTTATGCCAAACTCTCCCGAAGCAGGTAGCAATATGCTAAACGATATGATCGCTTCCTTTACAGCAGCCAGTCAGATCGGTGATGAGATGAAAAAGCAGAATGATCGTAAAGCGATTCAACAAAAACCAGATTAATAATAAAAGTTAGATCAAATCATATTTATAATGCTCTATAAATAAATTGAATTCTACTTCGACGTTGCTCAGCACAGGTTTTTGGTGGATTGAAATTAAAAATAATCAGCATAGTCTTAGCTGCGGTAATTATTTTTGACAAAAATCAGATAAAAAAGCCTGTGCCGAATTTGTACCAGTAAATCGATTTATTGAGACCTTGTAGTTTTAATTTGGTACTAGGGAGATGTAAATTAAAAAAGGCTTGTGAAAATTTCACAAGCCTTTTTTAATGCTTAGAATTATTAAAATTTACAGTCCAAACTTTCTCAATATTCGAGTTCCTATTTTAGCATAAATAGCTTTCTGCCCGAAGTAAGAAATAAATTCAGCTACAATATTTGTAAATGAAAAAGCACGCCTTATATATACTAAATCAATATTAGCTTTTTGTTTACTAATCTGAGTTTTGAGTTTAAGAATCTTTAAATCCTTATCAATTTCCTTAAATGAGTTGTATTTCTTCATCTGTCTGAAGTTTCAGTTTCTTTTTTTAACTCTTCGTCTAGATCAGCACCAGATCCTAAAATACTATTCAAGAAAGAAAAGACTGGTTTTTCCAGTAATTTTTTTCCAAAGACACCTACGATAACAAGGACTATAGTATAGAAACCTCCAATTATAAAAAATCCGTAAGACACGGAACCCAACTCATTACCTATCAAAAAAGCGAAACCCAAAGACACAAAAAAAAGCACTAGAGTTAAGATTCCTACTTTAAGTACAAAATGTCCTCCACTAACTATACTTAAGGCTGTTTTTTTGAAGAGATCAAGCCTGTAAAATTCAATAGAATTTCTTACAGCGTCTTTGGTATCTTGAGATAAGTTATCAATGTGATCCCCTAGATGATTCTCCATGAAGAAATTTTAAGGATTATTTATTCTTCAGTTCTTCTTGAAGAGTAGAATTTTTCTTTTTCAATTGGTTCAATTCACTTTCGAGTTTGCTTAACATCACATCAGCTTTAGTACTAGCATTAGAAAAAGTCTTATCTAATTTTTCCTCGATGTTTTTTTTTGCTTCTGCCGTAAAATCAGACAGATGAGAAGAAGTCTCTTTGTACTTTTTATTTAAGTTTTCTTGTAGATGATCTGCCTCATTTCTCAACTGCTTTCTAGTTTTTTTTCCACTTTGTGGTGCATACAATAATCCTAAACCTACTCCGAGAGCTGTACCCGTTAATAATGCTAAAATTGTATTTCCTGTGTTATTTGCCATTGTATTGAATTTTTATCAAATTTAAGGAAAATCTAAAGTTTCCCCTGTTAATAACCGGTTAATAAATGATTTAACGCACAAATTTAATTAAAAAATGAGCATTAAAGTCAAACTATTAAGACTCTAGCCATGTCTTAAAATCTATTTCTTTTTGTATGATAGCTTTTACTTCAGACATAGGAACGCGCTGCTGCTCCATCGTATCTCGATGGCGAATAGTCACACAATGATCTTCTTTAGTCTCATGATCTACCGTTATACAAAACGGGGTTCCTGCGGCATCTTGCCTTCTGTAACGTCTTCCTACAGCATCCTTTTCATCATAAACGACATTGAAACTCCATTGCAATTCTTTGAGAAGTTCTTTAGCAATTTCTGGTAAGCCATCTTTCTTTAATAGTGGAAAAACAGCTGCTTTTACAGGGGCAAGTATGGAAGGAAGCTTTAATACGGTTCTTGAGCTACCGTCCTCGAGCGTTTCCTCCTGAAGAGCACTTGAAAAAACCGCTAAAAACATTCTATCTAGACCTATTGAGGTTTCAATGACATAAGGCACATAATTTTCACCAAGCTCTGGGTCAAAAAATTGAAGCTTTTTTCCAGATAGATTTTCATGTGCTTTAAGGTCAAAATCTGTTCTTGAGTGAATCCCTTCCAATTCCTTAAAGCCAAAGGGGAAATTGAATTCGATATCTGTAGCAGCATTGGCATAATGCGCCATTTTTTCGTGATCATGGAATCTGTAGTTCTCTTCACCAAGATTTAAAGATTGGTGCCATTTTGTTCTTAACACCTTCCAGTGTTCAAACCATTTGAGTTCTTCTCCGGGGCGAACAAAATATTGCATTTCCATTTGTTCGAATTCCCGTTGGCGGAATATAAACTGTCTAGCGACTATTTCATTTCTAAAGGCTTTTCCAATTTGGGCAATCCCAAAAGGTATTTTTAACCTCCCCGATTTTTGGACATTGGCAAAATTTACAAAAATTCCTTGGGCGGTCTCTGGTCTTAAATAAAGATCGGTTGCCGATTCTGCAGAAGCGCCCAACTTGGTACCAAACATCAAGTTGAATTGTCTCACTTTGGTCCAGTCCCTCGATCCGCTTACTGGGCAGGCTATTTCCAGTTCTTCGATAAGGGCTTTGACATCTTCTAAATCTTCATTGGTTAATGAAGTCGCTAATCGCGTTAAGATTTCTTTGGATCGAGATCTGTATTTTACAACTCTAGGATGAGTGCTTACGAATTCAGCTTCATCAAAAGTATCTCCAAAACGCTTTTTGGCTTTTGCAATTTCCTTTTGTGCCTTTTGTTCTATTTTTTCGACATAGTCTTCGACCAAAACATCTGCCCTGTATCTTTTTTTAGAATCCTTATTGTCGATCATAGGATCATTAAAAGCATCTACGTGACCAGAGGCTTTCCATGTGTTGGGATGCATGAGAATTGCAGCATCCAAGCCGACTATTTCTTCATGAAGGTGGACCATACTTTTCCACCAATAGGCTTTGATGTTGTTTTTGAGTTCAACTCCATTTTGCCCATAATCATAAACAGCACTTAGGCCATCATAGATTTCACTGGAGGAAAATATATATCCATACTCCTTAGCATGGGATATTACGTGTTTGAATTTGTCTTGCTCTTTTGCCATATCGCAAAAGTAAAAAAACGCTTCTTGATATTGCGTTTTCGACTGTAAATTATTGATACTTTATCTGTTGAGGTTGTACTTTCTTCTTTTTTTATTCTGAAATGATTTTTTCCTTAACTTTAATCAATTAATTTATAATTACATGTTTAAGGACTTTAAAAATTTATTATTTCCCAAACTCTGTGCTTGTTGTGATCACGTTTTACTAAAAGAAGAAGCGCTTATATGTACCTTTTGTAGGCATGAATTACCGCTTTATTCCAACTTTTTTGATGGCCATCACGATTTGCATAAGATTCTATACGGCAGGGTTCAAATCGAACGAGCCGCAAGTCTGTTCTATTTTGAAAAAAAGGGACCTATCCAAGCTTTAATTCACGACTTAAAATACAGGGGCAATAAAGAACTGAGCTTTTATCTAGGCAGTTGGTTAGGAGAAATTTTGTTAGAAGCAGGTTGGCAAAGGAGTATAGATGTTGTTATTCCAGTTCCTCTACATAGACAGCGCATGAGAGAAAGAGGCTATAATCAAGTAGAAGGTTTTGGAAAAGCTATTGCCGAAAAGCTTTCAGCAAAGTATACCGATACCCTCTTAAAAAGACGTTACAATTCCAAAACTCAGGTATTCAAAAGCCGAATGGCCAGGTCTGAAGTTGTTAGCAATAATTTCTATGCAGAACATCTCCAAGAGCTATCTGGGCAACATATATTACTTGTGGACGATTTGGTAACTACTGGAGCCACTTTAGAAGCTTGCTATTTAGCTTTGAATGAGGCTGAGGGTATAAAACTAGACATTGCAACGATGGCTATTACCAAATAATAAAATCTATATTTTATTGTTTCTTTGCACAAAACAATTCCCAAAAATGAGAGTTCACTTTTCACGACTAACAGTGTGTATTGTATTAATTTCTATTTTCTTTTCTTGTGCCCAAAGAGGACGACCAGATGGCGGCCCTAAAGATCTGGATTCCCCAAAATTTGTGAATTCTATTCCAGAAAATTATACGACCAATTATAAAAAAAATCAGATTGTTATCAATTTCAATGAATTTATAAAACTGGAAGATGCTAGTCAGCAAATTTTCTTTTCACCTCCTATAGAACCCCGTCCAACCGTTTTTCCCATGGGACAAGCGAGTAGAAATGTGAAGCTGGACATTCCAAGAGATTCGCTAGAAGACAATACGACCTACACGGTCAATTTTGGAAAAAGCATAGAAGATAACAACGAAGGCAATACACTCCCTTATTTTAAATATGTGTTTTCCACAGGTAACTATGTGGACTCACTTCAGGTAGAGGGTAATGTGTTTGATGCTTTCAATAGAATATCTGATAAAAACATCTCTGTAATGCTTTATGCTTTAGATTTGAATTATACAGACTCTCTTATCTATGAAGGTGCCCCACGGTACATTTCTTTTGTTAGAGATTCGACCTCCTTATTTAGTGTGGACAATATAAAGCCTGGGAATTATAAAATGGTGGCGATCTCCGATAAAAATAACAACTATAAATTTGATCCCATTCAAGATAAAATAGGATTTGTAAGTGACACCGTTAAAATTCCTTCAGATCAACTCTATGATATTCTTATCTTCAAAGAAGAGTTAGAGTTTGAAGCAGTGAGACCTAAGCAGGTTTCTAAGCAACAGTTTGAATTTGGTTTTAAGGGAACTCTTGAAGACTACAAAATCGATCTGATCTCTGAGGCGCCTGAAGATTTTAAGGCTAAGTACTTTAGGGATCAAGACACCGACACCATTCACTATTGGTATAAACCCTATTTGGAAAAGGACAGCTTGTTGTTCACCTTCAGTAATCAAGCTCGAATAGATACGTTGGAAATTAGACCAAAGCAAATCGAAGTAGACTCTTTAAAAATTTCAGAAGTCACCAATAAAAAGAACAAATTGCTAACTGATTTTAGACTCAGAGCAAACACTCCGATAGTTAGTTTTGAAAAAGACTCCATTAGCTTTATCAATCAAGATTCCTTGGCTATCAATTTCGAATTAGCCCTAGATACGTTATATAATCAACTGATTTTCAAATTTGAAAAAGAAGAGAAAAAATCTTATAAAATAGACTTGTTACCAGGTGCTATTATAGATTTTTTTGACACTCAAAATGATAGCTTAAGTTATAGATACAGTACAAGGGCATTGGCAGACTTTGGAAACCTCAATCTCACCATCACCAATATTGAAGAATTTCCCATTATTGTTGAATTGGTGAATGAGAAAGGGGACGTTGAATCTACAGTATACGAAACCGAAAAATCCACGGTTAATTTCAAGTTGATTACACCGGGGTCTTACTTTATAAGATTGGTATATGATAAAAACGCCAATGGGAAATGGGATACAGGAAACTTTCTGAAGAGGTTAAATCCCGAACCTGTTCTGTACGAAGCACAGCCAGTTGAAATTCGTGCCAATTGGGATGTGCAGTTAAGCATAACTCTATTTTAGAATAGTCGTATCCAATTGAATATTAAGGTTGCTGTATCATAATACATGAGACTTGATGTATAATTTATCCATCATAGCGCCAATTGGATTATAGGTGATAGTCGAAAGGCAAATTGGGATTACTCACGAGTTCTAGTAGTATTGCATAATTCAGTTTTAAAAACCCCACTGACTCCTACTGCTCCTTTTTGGTGGCCTATTTCAGCTGCTTATGATAGTGGTTTTTAAAATAGGTAGGACATAAACCCTTACTTGATCTGCCAATGTTTTTCTCACTTATGTTGTATTTATTTTCACAAATTAGTTCATAATGGCTCTAAAACAGCAAAATTTATGCTTTATTTTTAGTGATGAATAATAAAAAAATAAAATTATTTTAGATATTATATAAAAAAGTGTTAATTTAGTTAGTAATATGAAATAAGCCTTAATAAACATAAGTCCTATACTAAAGAGTTGGATAGGGTTTATATGGATTGATAATTTACTTGAAAACAATATATATACTTTCAATAAATTTAATTAGGGGATACAGGTTTTAAATACTATAAAGATTAATCGTATAAATAATCAATTAAATATAGAAACTATGAATGAAATTACATTAACAAAAGGACAACTTTCTCAAATCCAAAAGGATATGAATGAGAATGTTGAAATGTTATCAGGTGCGGAGGTAAATGCATTAGCACAAAAAGCAAATAAGGCAATTAACTTTCCATTTCTAAATGAAGAGAAAGAGTTTATTGTCTTTGTCAAAGTTATTAAATGGGTTGACAAACAACTTTATCAATTACTTCCAAATGAGTATTATGAATTAGTTAAGGATTCAACTGATGGAATCTCTAAAGAAGAGGCAATAAAAATTGAGGATAGATTAACACCTCTAATTAACAATGTAGTCAACATTCCTATATTGACCGAGAAGCAAGAAGGAAAATTAATTAGCTTAATATTAGGTCTTATTATAAATGCAATGATAAAAGGGTTTAAACTTGAAGAAATAGAACCTGAAGCATAAATACATTTGCTAACACAATGTCTAGTTAATGACAGTTTTGTACTAAAATTCAACACCTTGAATTCTAGTAACCCAAGTGACAATTTGAAGGTGAGTACCTTTTAATTTTTTACTATGCTTATACAAACCGTTAAGCATCATTTCAATAATAAAGGGACATTGTTTTAAGAGAACATTTGTAACTGTTATTCATGACTTTTTAAATAAAATAACCATATCCTGTAGGATATAAGCCCTTAACCGATCTGCCAATGGTGGTGTTCTCACCTATGTTGTATTTATTTTTCACAAATTAATTCATAATAGCTCTAAAACAGCAAAATTTATGCTCGATTTTTAGTGATGAACAACAAAAAAATAAAATTATGTTATATATTATACAAAAAAGTGTTAATTTATTTAATAATATTAAATAAGGCTTGACAAACATAAATCCTATACTAAAGAGTTGAATGTGTTTATATTGATGTTGGTAAGCATTGCTTGCGAATCAAAAACTATCACATGGAAAAATTAGAATCACTGAATAAAGAAGAGTTAGAGAAGCGAAAGTTAATACAAGAGATTAAACAAATTCAAAAGCCTATTTGGAGAAATACTTCATTTATTTCTGTAATTGGGAGTTTAACCTTAACATTTATAGCAATAGTCATTTCAATCTGGCAAATTAAAAAGGCTCTAGTTTAATACAGCTATTATATGTATATTTAGATTATGAACATAGATAATTTAAAAGAGGAAATACTATTATTATCCACTCTAGATCGTGATAATCTGTTAAAGGATATTACAGAT
>Ga0306866_1000396_pt1 | contig 14104 bp, 14 predicted proteins | sample AntRauTorckE5432_FD_190450 | JGI IMG/M metagenome (GOLD analysis project Ga0306866, IMG submission 190450) | Saline lake microbial communities from Rauer Islands, Antarctica - Metagenome Torckler E5 #432 (v2) (version 2) | ecosystem: Environmental > Aquatic > Non-marine Saline and Alkaline >...
TTTCCCTGACAGCATACTGTTTGTCACCTTGTTTTATGGATGAGTCAAACATAATATCCTTCAGCTGACGCCTGTTGATACAATCTCCGAAATGTTTATTGATCACTTTTTCCATATAACGATTGATAACACCCTCTTTGCGGGTGCTCTCGTTCTCGTCAATAGTTTTAAAAAAGTCTTCAGGACGCATCTAAACCTCCTGTTTCTCCGGATCTGTTCCTATGTCGGTCCACCTATTATAACCGCATAGCTTACGAAACCCTTCACAATAGTCTTTGTGCGCGTGTACAACATCCCCGAACTCTGTATCGGACAAGCCGGTAACTTTGAGTTCTTTAGAGGAATATTTATTACTCGAGCACTTAACATCCAGCTCACTCTGTATCCTTTTAGGTAGAACTACTTTGCTTCCGTCTGCAAGCATTTTGGAGGTAGCTGCACTCCAGTCCCAATAGGTTCTCTGGACTGGCTCATCTTCATCACTACGCTCATAGTTCCATAACACAGGTATCTGGATCTTCCTGTTATCAGGGCCCAGGCCACACTTATCTGCTCTTATCTGAATAAGTTTACCTTCCCTTGCAACCTGGTCAATATTCTCAATCTTATTAAAATTAAGATACTGTGCCGCGTGGAAATCCTGGGCTGATCCTCCCTGTTTGGTATACTGTTTACCCCATCCTCCTCCCGGCTCTGCGGGTTTCTCTTTCAGATGGTTGGTAAAATACAAAAGAATATCAAGACCTGCCAGATCACTGGACAGCTTCTTAAAATAGGGTGACCATAATAAGGCTGCCTCGGGAAAATTCCTTTCGGCATATCCTGATTTATTCATTTTAGCGTACTCTGCTTTAGTACCGCTACCTGCCAGGGAATCAATACCCAACACAAGCGGGAAAGGATTCTTAGGTGTAACAGAAGCATAACGCTGAATAACTTTAGTGACTGTGCTTTGTGCATCTTCCAGTGTAGTCACATAATCAACATTTATTCTGTCGAGTAAGTGATCCGGGAAGAATGAGTTCATATAGCGCACACTTAGTTTATCTTCTGTCTCAACCAGGTGATAACCTCCGCCCCTCATGGCTGCGTAAGCTCCCAGAGCAAAACCGAAAGCTGACTTCATAGAGGCTTTAGGTCCTGCCAGTCCTAATATTTTTCCAAACGGTATTATATACGAATGGAATAGATAACTTAACGCGAGGCACGGAGAAGGCAGCCCTCGTTGAGAGCTGTCCTCCTCACCTCTTGTAAGTACCTTTCCTCCATCACCCACTCTTTTTATTGTTTCTTCAAGAGAGGCTTTGAAAAATGAAGACACTTCCATTATTACTCCTTATTTAGGCTGGTTATTTTTTGCTGTCTGCATAGCCATAGCTACAGCAGAGTTAACTCCAGTATTCGCAGGGGCGGCAGGTTTTTCCTCGTCTGCAGCACGCTGTCCCTGGAAATCATAAGGTATATTATCATCGTCTTCTACCAACTCAGCTTCCATAAAACCGTTAGGCTCTGCAGCGGGTTGCTGTGTTAGAGCAGGTCCCTGTGTAGCAGCAGTCTGTGTGGGTTGCTGTACTACAGGTTGCTGTGTGAAAACAGGTACCTTTATGTCAGCTTGTTTGCTCATGCTGATTGTCTGCTGAGGTGTATCCGATTCAAATGTCCTGGCATATGTTCCTGCTACTTCTTTAGGAAGCATAGGACCGTAGAGGGCGTCTTCTCTGAAAGCATAATCAACTGCTTCCGGTCCGAACTGCTCTACAAGCTTATTGATCTGCCACGCTGCAGACTGTATATCAAGGAGCTCTTCCCATGGTTTGAAATGGGACAGTACCATATTGGGGTCAAGTTTACTGATAAGGGGATTACCTTGTGTATCAGTAAGACGCTCTACCTTATAACGGGTGCGTTTTTCTGCGTTCTCATAAGAAGATATCTTTATGCAGGAACCTTTATCCAGACTGGTTATATCTCCCATCTCACTGTTATCCGCAGAAATATCTTCGTTGGCTACCAGTTTGGTAGTGAGCTTGGACTCCATGTAGTCTGTAGCTGACTTGCTCATATATAATACCACAGGGTACTTAGGGCATACTGCGCCTTTCTTATTGGTGCAGGGCACTCCACCATGCTCAACTAATATGCCCTGTAAAAGCATATTAACAGAAGGTAGAGAAGCGATTCCTTTAAAAGCGAACCAAGGTTTCCACACGGTAAGCGCGTCGGAAAAACCCTCCTTGCTTGTGGCTTTATTGGTTTCTTTTTCTATGAAATCCTCAAGAACATTATAAAACATTCGGCATGGGGATACAAACTCTGTGAGATCAACATCTGACGGCTGGGTTATAAATGTAAGTTTATCCTTACCGAGAAAGCTTACAACTTCCAGCTCTGCAAAACTGTCTCCCAAGCCTTCTGCAGGTTCTCCATCGACAGGTACTATCTGAGGTGTCATTACACCGCCCTCGGCTACTCCGGGGAATACGCGGAAAACGCAATGTCCTTTGGATCCTACATTCCATGCAGGATGCTTGAACTCAGTTCTTACGATGAAGTTGTTGCGTTTAAAAGCGACTGGTCTTTTTAGGAAAGCCATTATGCTGTCCTCCTTTTTTCTAATTCTATTATTGTTTCTAACGGTTCATAGTGCGGTTTCAGGTCACTTCCTATTCCGGTCATTACCATAAGGCATCCGGATTCGTCAAGTACCGGTTCCGCTTCTTTGAACCAGCGTGTCATAAATGAGGACTCAACTTTTATGTTAACGTTCTCAATCACTTTCTTCATAGAGCTCACCATAATATCACCTATATGGTACAGCTCTTTCATCATCTGCTCTTTTGTTGTTATTCTGATTTCATTCAGAAGTTCATCATGGATAAAATTCACGGTTTGGATCTGTTCTTTATAACAATCCCATAGTACTATAGACGCCCCATCACCTGATGTGGACTGAAACTCAGTGTTTAAAATCTCAGTACTTATACAATTACCGCGCTCAAATCCTGTCCATGTTTTAGTCCTGTAATTACCTGGATTATTATAATCCGGTGTACATTCCAGATGGAGAATCATCTCAGGAAACGCCTTTAACCAGGCCTCCCTTGCTTTCTCTGCCATCTCCAGCGAAACCTTTATCCCATATCCCAGAGCATAGGATACGAACGAGGCCGGCTGTAATCCTCCTGGATACAGGAGGTGTTATCGTAAAGGTTTTTTATCCTCTACTTCTGTATTTTTATTTTGTTATATACAGTTCGGCATATCTTTTCACTTACTAAGTGTCGCGGACTCTTGGATCTATTATTTCAAGATCTATGCTCTGCCCCTGACTGTGTTGTTCTACAGCCTTCGGTTCGGGTTACCCTCTTCAGGGCTTTCCCGCTTAATTCCGCAATTTTTATTCGGCTATCCTAATACTTGACTTTGTTTATTCATCCATTTAGGAAAAACAATTGTTAATGCTTCTATGTAATCTGAGGCGTTTATCTCTTTCTTTTTACTATTATGAACCTTACCGTGGCACCTTCTACATAGAGGGATTAGATTCTCAACTTCCTTATTAGTACGATCACCATCTATATGATGAACATCTAAAAAAGTAGCAGAAAAATCTACTCTACCACAACAAGCACATTCTCTCTCCCAGACAGAGAAACAATTAGCTCTATATCCGTGTGTGTAACCCTTGTTACCGTGGTACATAGCGTACTCGTTCCACCTGTGATTATCTTCTCCCCATTGAGCTCCCCCAGACCCTGCCCCTATCTTCCTATCAGGATTTTCATTTGCCTGATACTGATTAGACTGGCTGGATCGGTGTGCTCTCCTACAAGGCTCGCATCTAAGTTTCTTAGTACGCCCTTGGAAGAGAAAAGGTTCCCCGCAGTCTTCACACCAAAGTAGTTTCCAGAGCTTTTTATTAGAAGCATCTTTAACACTACAAGGATGACTGCAGAATTTCTTATTACCGTTCTTACTATAGAAAGTGTTATCACATATAGGACAAGTAGCATCATGTTTCGTATTTATTACACGAAACTTCTCTTTGCAGTTACCGCTGCAATACATAGCTTTACTTGTTTTATACTCAAACATCTTTCCACACATTTTACATTGTTTTTCTTTCTTCATTATACCTTCCTCTATCTGTTAAACAGAGGCCAATATAACCTCAATTTTAAACTTGTCAAGCATTCTTTTACCGAAATTAGCCACTTTTGCGAGTTGTCTCTCCTCTTTTGTTATGTGATTTATTTCTTTACCTGTATAGAATGTTGCCATATACTTATGGCAATCCACACCTGAGTTAATGATCTCCATCATCTTACTGAATCCAAACCTGCGAAAGCAACTCTCTGCCAGAGCACACAGTTCCAGCTGTGCATAATCTATAGCAGCCAAAATGTTTCCAGGGGTAGGTATAAACATACCTCGTATGCCTCCCTTCCTTGGAAGATTCTGTAAATTAGGACCGGAACTTGTACTCCGCATGGTGGCTGCCAGATTAAATCTTGTGCGCGCTCTACCATCGATGTCAATATTCTTGTCTCCCAGATAAGTGCTTATCATTTTATTAGCATGGGATCTTTTCTTGTAACAGTCAATAAACTCATCACCTTCTATAGGCTCCAGGGACTCGTCAGTAGTTCTGATCTTTTTAGTCTTCTCAGAGCGCTCAAACGTGATACCGAGGTCTTTCTCAACCCCTTCCAGGACATGTTGTATTATTTTATCACAACCCTTCTCTCCTGCGTACCAACCCCAATCAGCTAATATGTCTGTAGTCTCGTCCAGCTCCTTATTATATTTATTAAGAAGATCCAGCCGTGTGGAGTCCTCTGTTAGAAAACCTCTTCTACTGATAGAATCCAGTGCTATCATCATACGCGTCTTAAGGGGTTCTGTGGGGAACGTGTCCCATTCCATGTGGACCGCCAGATCATAAGTTGCTTTAGGATCTTTCATAGCGTACTGTTTATGGGCCTCTGGAACATCTCTGTTCATATTTCTATTGAAGGTAAGCCTTACTTCATCATCTTTATCAAGCTTAACACCGAATCTTCTTTTATAAAGATCGGCAAGTTTCCTGTCTTTACGCACATAGCCCAATGTTTTTACACACTCCATGGAATCTATGACATACGTGTCGTGGGCCCTGTTCTCTTCCAGAGCCTTTGTCAGCATATCAGGTTTACCCATAACACCATAATCAAAAGATATGTTATGAAACACATAATGAAGAGAGGGGCATGCCCACTCAAGTTGATTAAGATATTCAGGGATATCCTCCCACCACACAAAGTGAGCAAAAGAGGGGCAGTAAGTCTGAAGACATACTACCTTAGGAAACGCAGGACCTGTTATCAGATGGGTCTCCGTGTCCATTCCCATAAGACCTTGGGTCTGGGGAATAGTCATACCGGGGAGCCAGTCAGTGTATTCCATATTATTTACTCCTTTTATCGTTATCACCGTCATTCTCATTAAAACAGAATCCGGTATCTATGTTCTTTAACTGAGCAAGTTTATCATACCTGACAGTAACGGGTACACTCTTTGAAGACGATATCTTCAGTGTTCCGTATTTATTCCTTTTCTTATTGGGGCGCATTAGCTGTACCCTCCTTAATACAGTCTATTATTTTATCCCATAATTCCTCATAGGTATGCTCAGCTGGGTCTCTGTCTTTCAGCCTGCATAAAAATAAGCCCTTCTCAAATAAGACGTTGCCTTTATACTTATTATACCATTTAACTGCTTCTTTCTCCGCGTCAGGGTCCAGCATGAGAACTCCTATTTTTCTCTTAAAAGCTCTGGACATGATACGTGTCTGCTGTACTGATGGATGTTTACCAAAGCAGGCTATTCCTGCTTTTCCCACCCTTATAGCGTCTAGGACTCCCTCAGTTATCACTACCACTGTTTCTGTAAGCGCGTGATACCTGTTATAAACAACCTCTGATTTATTAGATCCCTGTGGGAAATAATATTTAGGAGCAGTGCTGTTCTGTAAACTGTTGTGGGACATTCTAGCCTGCCAGAACGTAAGTCTCTCTCCATCATAACAGGGAAATAAGATCATCTGTCCAAGGAATTCCACCCCGGGTATCTTATCACACGTTCTTACCCCATAATCATTAGCCAGCACATCCAGATCAAAACCGCGTCCTGTCATATAGGACACCGGACCTGCGTGGGCTTTGGGACTATTTATCAGATAGTTAGGGGCCGGCAATCTCAGATCCACCCTGTTTCTTGATGACAGTTTTTTAGGAACTGTAATCTCAGGCGGATTCTTGATCGCTCTCTTGAGCTCTTTATACAATTCTCCCATTCGACAGTTGTCATTACGGCAGTTCATAAGATGATATGTTCTTACCGGCGCGCCCTGATGTTTTATCTTTGACACAGCTAGATAATTAATATACAGTCTGCCTCTCTTATCACCGCAATAAGGACAGTTAACGCGAAACTCCTGGGATGAGGTTTCTGTGTGCGCATAGAAGATAGGACCCTTTCGGGTTATCTTTTTAGTATAAGCTATCGTACCCGGGTCTCCCTGGTTGACAACTTCTATATCGCCTTTGAAACGATCTGAGAGAACTGTATATAACTCAGGGTTGAGTATATTATTCTCCATGTAACCTCCTTTATTCTTTGCTGAACTGATCACTCATTTCTGCTGCTGTGTTAGATACGAGTTTGCTCAACACTTTATTAGCCATCTTATTCGTAGACGAACCTCTGACTACCTGCATAGATTTCTTAAGCATCTTACCATTAGAAACCATATATTCATTATTCACATCTACAAACCTGCAGAATTCGCCATCAAGTTTAACGAATATCTGTGATCGTGCGTTGGCTCTGGCTTTGACAGAAGCTAATATTGCTATATCTTCCTCCGTTCTATTGCCTATTCCGAAACAATCATCAAGCATCCACGAGAAACCACTCCACTCAGCAGCATCTGACCATGCAGGTGCTCTTGTTGCGGAAGAAGATCCTGCTTTGGAATTAAGCTGATGGTTGATCTTAATACAGACATGATATTTATTCTTGAACGCTTTTATCTCGTCCATGAACTTAGTGCCATATCCCCGTAGATCCATACCAACGGCTAACGCACCTTCACCTAAAGCAGTCATCTCGCGCTGGAACATAGGTATGAGCCAGTCGATTATAACAAACACGGGTGGTACTTTATCAGTGTCTACATCCTCTTTCAGTATAAGTAAACCTATTTCCCGGAGACAGTCCTCTATATCTTTAAGACCTCTTACACCCATACCGGGTTTAGAGAAATCAAAAGTATGGAGTCTCGTTGCGAAGCTTTCTGAGTTGTTGGCAATCTTTTCCAACATTTCAGGGGAAAGCTGATCTATACGAACATCTCGGAACTTTGTTACAGACTCTCCTGTTGTGTGGCACAATATTCTAGAAGTTATGTCTCCTTCAGGAGGCTGCTCATAGAGAAACAGAACAGTGTTATGCTCCGGACTTTGTTTGGCCCAGTTCATACCTAACTGTAGAGCTATTGTTGTTTTACCACCCGAGGGAGGAGCCAGGAAACCCCATAATCTACCTGTGCGTACCCCACCACCTGTCATCTCATCAAAGAAATCTACACCTGTGGGCCACGCCTTACTGCTAGTCATCATCTTTTTAAGATTAAGAAGAGGCTGGACATAAGCGCTGGACGCATTGTTTATTGATATCTGTTTAGATTTTACAATCTTACTGATCTCATCGCCTATCGTCAGCTGTACAGTAGCAGGGCTCTCTCTACTCAAAAGATCTGTTAGCATACTTTCAGAGCTTCTCTGCATTTGATCATTTGCTATACGCTGCATCAGATCTATTACATAGGTCTGACAAATACTGTTACCCTGCTCTTCTTTTATTTCAGAGAACAGAGAGTTAATATCATCGGCCCACTCAGCATCATCTATACCCATGGCGCTTATGGCGTCACCTAATCTGTTGCTTAGCATTCCTAAGGATACCGGTTCGCCTGCTTCGTCGGATATCTCCATATATTGTTTAAACAGGAAATCGTGAACATACTGGGAGCCTGGGTCGAATATAGGGTCATCCAACCTCTCCCTTGTAAGTTTATAAATCTTCTTATCGAGTATTATTGCACTCAGAAGAATAGTAGCATCACCATTGCTTATCATGGGAATAACCTCCTGTTAAACTTAGCTGAATATATATCCAGCAGCTCCGGCATCGTTCTAGACTCGTAAACAGCGGCTTCCCTTAATCTATCCATAGCATCCTTATTTTTATCAACGGAAGCTATCAAATACATAAGAAGTGCATGGTTTTCCAATTCCTTGTCTGCGAGAATATCTGTTATTAACATCTTATTACGCAGCCTGATCTGCACTTGATTAAGTGCCCAGTCTGCCCGTCGTTTATTAAGTTGTATCCTGGATCTGCGCTCCTCTCTGTAAGCTTCCACTATTGTAGGATTAGATAGCAGAGACGGTACAAGGGCTTTACGGAAATCCCTGAATATAAAATCAATATATTCATAGGGACCCCAACCCTCCTTATTCAGAATATCCAGCACATCCTTCCAAGACTCTTCTCTGTGTGCCCCCACAGAAGAATATTCGGAATGTGCTTCTTTGAACTCTTCAAAATTTATCGTCATATTTAACTGTCCATCCTTTTCTTTTGTAAGAAGTTACTCTTGTTACTGATTTACTCCTCAAACGTTTATCAAACAGATCCATAAAATCTATAAGAATACCAACGTCCTTACCGTCACATGTCCTACTTACTCTACCCGGTATTTGTGTAGAGGGTATTTCCCCTGATGCTCCGTCTGCCCTTATGAGGCAGCCTAAGCTTTTAAAATCTACACCTTCTTTAAAAACCATCGTGGAAATACAGAGCTTTATATCTCCACTCTCCAGTTTCTCCCTTATGCCTGTCAGGCCTTTGGATGTAAGATATGGCTCATCTGTGAACCCTCCTTCCGTGTATTCTTTGTACCTTTCTTTAGAACAACTGGAATACGCGGTTACAGCATCTGGAAGCCTTCGCTTTAGGTGCATCACATGATCAACAGTATCACATAATATAAGAACCTGTTTATCTTTATGAAGCATCGCCAGCTCAGCTATCTTTTTATTTCTCCAGGGATTCCTCCACAGTCCATGCCTTTTTATTGCAGTACTGCTGGTATAGTTTTTAGAACCTCCTTTATGAATACTGTATATATGACACTCGATGGGAACAACAGCTCCGGCATCTACAGACTCCTGATATGAGAAGTCGAATAGAACAGGCCCGAACATGGCCTCCGTAGCCAGATCGGCATTATCAGCCCTACCCGTAGGTGATGCTGATAAACCGAATCTTCTGGCGGTGGGAAACCTTGCTACTTCTTCAGCAGCTCCTTCAGCTCCGAAGTTATGACACTCGTCTGCAAGCAGTATGTCACACTTCTCCCTGTTTGTTTTGAACAGGGATCTGATCGTAGAGACTACTATTCTGAAGTTAGGGCCTGTGTTTTTGTCAGAGCATATTACTCCTACCTGCCCACTTAGTGAGGGCTCTTTGATAAGACGCTCATATATTGTAGTTACTACAGCTTTTCTTGCTGTGGTTATTACTATGTTCTGATCAGGGTACATTCTACATATCTGTACAATAAGATAAGTTTTACCATACCCTGTAGCAGCTACTATCAAACCACAGTGCGCCTCCGCCATACGGACAAGAGCTTCGTCCTGTCCTTGCCTGAGCTTATTAACCTCTATAAGGTTGAAGTCAGGTATAACAAGATCAGGTCTGTTATCTGTGAAGGTGTACGATATATTATTTCTTTTCAGAAAATCGAATATCCTCACAGAAAGACCCTCTGGTACATAGCCGGATTTCATTCCGTTGATTTCACTGATGACATACATCATCTCAGGTATAGTAAGATAGGATCCGTTATCCTGGCGCACTCTTCTCTTGAGCGTAAGCATACCCTCTAAGGGTTGGAACCAGGGTGCAATGAAGAGCAGGTTGTTACCTGCGGTAATATGCATATTTTCACCTTCTTTTATAAATGTATCACATTATCTGCTATGCCTTCGATATTATCATCGTGCGAAGCGACTAATATCTGAATTCGTTTTCCGGCCAGATATTTCCGCACTGTATCAAAAGCTTCAAGCAGATCCTGCTTAGCTTCTTTATCCATTGGTGCGCCGGGCTCATCAAATGTTAAGAGTTCAACATCTTTAGCCAGCATCTCAGCTATAGCCAACCTAACAGATACTAAAAGCATTGCTTTCTGTCCACCGGATAGCGACTCCTCTGCGTTGACTTTCGGGTTATCCGAAAAGACGCATACGAATTCCAGTGAATCATCTATATTTATAGTAAACGGTTGTCCAAAAATATCAAGGTACTTGTTGATAATTATTGACAAATTTTCTTTATAAATAGAGACAGCGAGGCGGGGATAGTTATCAACATGCAGTATCAGACGCAGATCTGTTATAAACTTACGGTGTGCGTCTGCAAGCACTGCTAGTTTCTGCTCTTTCTTACGCTGTGCCAGTTGCTCAGACTTTAATTCAACAGCTGTGGAAATAGACGCCTTCTGCTGTGTTTTCTCCTGCTGCTTCTCGACAGTCGCAGAATATGTGTCCATGAAATCTTTAGAGAAATCATTAGGCTTAAATCCTGCAGAATCTAAAGATGATATATTCATCTCTATCTTAGAGAGTTCTCCCTGCTTTTCAGATTTTAGTCTGTTAAGCTCAGATTGTTTCCTGAGTATCTCCTGACTCCTTCCTGCCTCCTCCTGTTTATCCAAGAAAGCCTGCTCATTGTAATTGTCGTATATATACGACTTTTCAACAACCTGCTTCTGCAGAGTAGCAAACGCTTCTTTATCTTGATCGTTTATCATCTTAGCTTTATCGAACGTCGTCTTATAAGCCCTTAGAGCTACCAACTCATTGCTTAGCCTGACACCTTCGTTATTTATTTTAAGCAACTCACTATCCAGAGCTTTTATCTCTTCTGGCGTGTGCTTAAAATCAGTGCCACACTCTCCGCATTTCCCGGACTGCCACAAATCCAGCTTCTTTTCAGTCTCATTATAAAGCTGGCAACTTCTGTTGAAGCTATCCTGAGCGTCCGCTACCTGAGCATCAGTTACCTCTTCTGCTAACATAGGTTTATCTACTTTCTCTTTAGCAGCGAGCATCGCTACACATACCTGTTCAAACTCCTTATACCCGCGATACATTTCTGTTTCAGCGGATGTCAGAATAACCGGATCGTCTATAGCGCTGATATCAGCAATGATCTTATTAATAGAAATATTAACCAGATCTTTCTTATTTATCAAATCGCTATGAACTTCTTTATATTCAGTCTCTTTATATAGACAGTTTCTGGTGTCGTACATACTCTGATACTTATCCTTATTATTTTTCAGATACTCAGAGGTCTTGTCTTTGTCCAGTTCTTCCAAAGAAGCTTTCAGGATAGCCAGCTCGCTAACAAGCGTGGTTATTATATCAGAAACATCGTTATAAACAGGAATCTTATTAAATTCCTTCTGTAGTGCTGTTCTGTGTGACTCCAGATGAATAAGACGAAATAGTCTGCTGAAAGCTGTCTGACGTTCGGTAGGTGTTCCGAATACTAATTCATTGGCACCTGCCTGTGGCATAAAACTACTCAGCTTGAGAACATCTGAATCAGCTTTTATGAGCTCTCTTATAAAAGCGGACGCCTCCGAGCTTTTTGTTATGTCATCTCCTGATGGCCTCTCCAGTTTAACAGCAGAGGAATGCAAGGATCTGTTTATTATATAAACTCCTCCATGCATTTTGAAGTGGAGCTCTGCGAAACCCTTTTTACACCCCCATTTCAACATTCCTGATCTGGTCTTGTTCTTTATGAACGAGTCGCCGGAAAGACAGTAGAACACAGCATTCATAAGATTTGATTTACCTTTGCCGTTCCTGCCTCTCAAAACATTTACACCATCTTCAAAAACAACAGTGAAGTCCTCATACTGGCAGTAATTATGCAGTACTAATTTTATTAATCTCATTACGCTTGTCCTCCAGTTTAGCGATATATTCAAACACTTTTTCCGGATGTCCCTCTATCATACTGAGCGCCTGCTCATATAGATCCTGGTCATCCCCGTCTTTATCAAATCCCAGATTAAGAAATAGTTTATCCAATATCTCCTTAGGGGATAAATCTACTACTTCTTCAGCAGTTACCTGATCTGTTACATTACGTACAATATGGGGGAATATGTGAGCGGTATCTGTATATTTATCTTCTATACGCGCTACCAGCCCTCCCAGATCCTCTTTGTATTTTATGCCTACGATAGGTTTTACCTTATCATCTTCCGAGGCATACTCCTCTAGACATTCCTCCACAGATACCATATTATCTTCAGTATCACACACAAACCTGAACATATCTCTATGCACAGGTGTCTGTATAAACTCAAAAAGTTCTGTATCTATGTCGTACACAGCGAACGTGCCGTGGGGATGTGTTAATTTCTGCGCGTGTGTAGCGCCCGGTGATACAACCCATACATTATTTGATGTCTGCCTCTTGTCAGCTATATGCACATGACCGAAAACTACAGCTTTATGTACGCATTCCGGTACGCCTTCCACTTCCAATGCGTGCGCCTCGAAAGGGGATACATGCATAAAAGGCTGGTGCATTACCAGAATATCACACTCCGGTATTTTATCCAGCTCTTCGTATATCTGCTTACCCTGGACATAATCAAGACCGTGTATACTTACAGTCTTATCATTCTTTTTCGATTTAATTGTAACTGTCTGTTTATTGATGGAATTCATACCATCGACAAGATCAATCCATTTACAGTCACCATAGGGTGCGCTGAGATCCTCTGGATCATCTTCCCCTGCCATCTTTCTTGCAGCTACTTTATCATGATTACCCTCAATACCGAACACAGGTATATCTGCGTCCGTTAAAACCTTTATAGCCGCTTTAAGCGCCTGGATATCGGAAGGGCACGGTGATTTGCTGTCCAGATTATCTCCGCAGAATATTACTGCTTTCTCTTCTTCAGGGTCTTCTGCTATATAATTAGCCACTGATAACAGGGCTCTATATGTGTCCCTGTTTATTCTAGGCCTGTTAGCATATATCAGATACCCCATATGGGAATCTGATATAAAAAATATTTTACCCATTACTCTCTTCTCCGATTTTTAAATTGTTATACAATATGCTACCCTTATGATTGCTCATAACTATTTCCTGGTACTGTCCATGATCCCAGTCATCTATTGTCACAATCTCACTGTTGGGGATATGCACCAGTGCCATGACTGAGAAATAACCATTCGGTGAGCTCCCTTTCTTACTATAATCATAAAACACTCTCCTTCCGTTAGTAGCCCGAATACATTTACCTTTAAAATTATTCGGTAATATAATGTGCATAGCTACTAAATGATCTTCAGTCTCAGTCTTTGTTTTACAAACAGTTGCGTAAATATTGTTTCGGGATCTCAGTGACGCATTTACTTCCGTAATCTCGTATTGATCTTCAAACACATGATGTGCTTTTTCAAGAGCAAGGAGTCTTATACGGAAACGCCCCCACACTATATAATCCCTTCCTCCCAGATTACTTATACGACACACAAACGGCCTGAGCTCACGTTGCGTTCTATCAAACATCCATATTCTCATATTACCTCCTCAGCTTGTAAAGAACAATTGTCCAGGGGCGTATACCCTGTCTGCTATACGGGCATTTATCTCAGCGCAGTTGTTAACTACCGGTACTATAGTCCCTGTATTAAGCCCTGTTTTATAATACTTTACTAACTCAGGAGAGTCCTCTCTCATGAATTCCATAGCATCAGCAAACAGCTCTGTAAGATTTCTCCTAGTCTGCACTGGTCCTCTTATCGAATTAGCTACAGCCAGTTTTATTTCCTGCTTCTCTACGGCTTTGGCCATGTCGTACTCTTTCAGCTTCTCAAGCCCCGGTACGAGTATTTCTCTGTATTGTCCTGGTCTCGGCATAATTACCTCCATATTTCATTTGTTATATAT
>Ga0306866_1000400_pt1 | contig 13972 bp, 18 predicted proteins | sample AntRauTorckE5432_FD_190450 | JGI IMG/M metagenome (GOLD analysis project Ga0306866, IMG submission 190450) | Saline lake microbial communities from Rauer Islands, Antarctica - Metagenome Torckler E5 #432 (v2) (version 2) | ecosystem: Environmental > Aquatic > Non-marine Saline and Alkaline >...
GGAATCAGACCATGAACCCCACGCCAAACGAGGACCTGGCGTTCCTATCCAACCTGTGGACCCCGTGCTGAAAAACACGGTGTCCAAGCTGGTGGCGCTGTGCATCAACCGGTGGGAAAGTCTCCAAAAAGATCTTCAAAAGCTGATACTGTTCATAAGGGACGACTTCATGGGCTCTCCAGCGCTGTACGGACAGCCCATGGCCAAGCACGCGGTACTTCACCAGCTGCACCAGGCCTACCTACACGCTCCAGTGTCGGATACACTGCATCTGCAGCACTGGCGTGTGTGCAACGACTATGAGTTGATTCACCAGCTCATGTGTACCACCTTTAAGCAACAGGTTCGCAGCTTCCAGAAGCGCGTCCAAAGTCGCAAGGCTTTGCTCTCGACCTACCTGCAGGACTCGGCGGTTCACCACCAAAGGCTGATGTTGGAGCTGCAGAAGCTCTGGACCTGCGGACAGGAAGCCACCGGCGCAGCACTGCCTGTCTCGCTCATGCGACAAGGCAGGCTTCACGCTAACCCCAAGATACGCGGCCAAACCGTACCGCTGCCCCTCGACCACCCACTGCACTGCCAAGCCATGCTGTCCCAGGTCAAGTTCGCAGGCCAAACGCCCATGGGGTGCGAGGAAAGTCACCAGTACCGCCGAGTACATGCCAGCTCCTTCGGCTTCCTGGATCCCAATCACACACCCGAAGACACCAAGTGCGGAGAGGTCGACTATCTACTCGAACACGTACGCCAAAGCCCCAGGCTTAACGCTAAACAGCACCTGTCTAGGCTCGGCTACGTGCACACACCGCCCGACGACCTCGAGCCCTGTGAAGGCTTCACATGGTGCTGGGGACTGCTGGCTCACCCCAAAGTCCTAGGCTTGACGAACGTCCAGCAGCAACTACACAGCTTACAACAGCTCAAACAACCCTACCTCAAGTCTTCAGATGTGATACTGCTCTTCAACGGTCTGCCGGTGGCTTACGCGAAGAATCGCGCTCACGAGGTCAAGTACTGGGCCTTTAGCGTGCGCCTTTTGCGTCAGCTATACCCAAAAACACTCTGGTCGCTAAGCTGCTACGTGGTACCACCCGTCAGTCCGCATTCACCCACCGTCTTGGAGCTGGATGTTCGACCGGGACGTCTGATGCGACCTCTACGGTTGGTGAACCAGCCCAACCAGATCGAGTGGCTCGACGCGTCAGAGCTCAACCACCGCCACATACGCATTGGTCTGTGGCCGCATGATTACCTACAGAGAGTACACAGCTCCCAGCTTACACACTACGAGTACGGCAGCCCAGATACACTGGTGCTGGGACCCGTGTTGCGCCAGGTGCCTTATGCAAACCACACCAAAGCCGCGCGGCTGACCATCACCGCCAAAACAGAGTGCCAGCGCCTGGATGCACCCCAGCGCTTCCTCAAGCTGCTGTACCCCATTGAGGATCCGCTCACTCGCTACTTGCGCGACCTGCCGCGCTCAATCGCCGCGCTGGCGTACCCATCCAAGCCCTTGGTCTACACGTCGCGCCAGATCACCCGCTGCCACTCCACGCAGATGAAGACGCATACGGATCTCAAGGTGAAGGTTGAGGTACAGCACCAGGAGCGAGTCTCCCTTAGAGGCAACAGCTTGTTGGTGGCGGTCATGGACACGGGCGACAATCTCGAAGATTGCGCCGTCATCAACCCCGCCGCCATACAGCGAGGCGCACTTATGGTCGAAGAAACCATGGTGCTCAACACCACCGTGGCTTTCGTGCAAGAAGACCTGTCGGAGTACTCTAAGCTCCTCAACAGATATGGCACAGAAGCGTCTGACAGCTTCACGCCACTGCCGGAGGAGGATCAAGGCGTCCTGAAACCCGTCTGGTCGCACTGTCGAACCGGACCGGATCCTGTACACCACCTGCCGGGCTTGATCCATCTCAACAAGAAGCGCGCTATACACCCGGGAGACCCTGTTCTGACCTTTCAGGACGGTAAATCCGTACTGAGGTGGGCTACTACGGACTACAGCGTGCCTACCGGCGCCACCGACTACGTACTGGACGACGTAGACATCGAGTACGTACCCTTTGCGTCGGGTCACCGACTCATGCCGGACTTGGACGACCAGTGGGTCGCCTTTCGACAACGCAAGGAAGGAGCTACCTTCGACGAGAAGGAGTGGAGACTCCAACGCCAAGTAGAACAACGTCTCGCCAAACAAGCCGAAGGCGCGGTGCACGGAGCGAAAGAGGACGTACCTCGTACTAGCTACGCGTTTCGCTTCACTTTCACACGCATGCGTCAGCTCCAGGACGGCGACAAGTGCACCACCAACGGTCAGAAGTTCACCATCAAACACTTCTTCGGCTCCGTGGAGGACATGCCGTGGATCTCTCACGCCCAAGACCCCAGCTTCAGGGGTGTGCAGCCCGACCTCATCATGCATCCCAGCTGCATCATCTCACGTGCCACGTTGGGCTTCCAGGCGGAAGGCCTCAGCAGCACACTGGCGCTGCGCGACGGCCAAAGAAGGGTAAGTTTAAGTACAGTGCAAACTCAATCACTCACTCATGCTCACATCCACATCCACATCCATATCCACATACACACACACACCCCACATACATACATACGTACACACACACACACACACAGGACGGCACCGCGTTTCGTTCAGCTTTCAAAAAGCACTTGGAGGCGGATCCTACACTGCCTGAGCGTTTCTACTGCACCATGGCCAACGGTCATACAGGTGCTATGCTACAGCAATCTGTGGCGGTCATGTTCATGCAAGTCGGAGTGTTACACCACTTTTCTGCCGAAAAGCTTAACGTGGCCTCCGCAGCCTACGTGCCCAGCCAGCAAGGTCGCCAAGCCAACCGTAAAGCCCTGGTGGAAGCCATGAACCCAGTCACGGGCCAGCCGCACAGCGGGCGGAGGTTTGGCAACGGGCTCAGCGTGGATCGTATGCTGACACTGTCGCTCTCCAACATGGAGATGCACCACACGCTCAACAGCTTACGCCAAGCCAACCATACACGCATACCAGTGTGCGGTACCTGTGGCACCATGGCCTCCACCATCCAGCCCAGTACCGCGTCCGAAGGCCGCACAGCCATGTGTGTGCCTTGTCGCACCACCAAAAAGCCCTGCCGTGGGATGAACGTGAAGTGGTTCGAGGCCAACCGGCAAATCAAGAACCTGGTACACGAGCTCCGCTCGGTGGGAATTGACACGTGCCTAAAGCGGTGAATATCGAAGGCATTGTATTCACTCAAAGGAAAGAAACGTGTTCAATTCATTTCATTACACTAACTTCTGATTGCTAAGAACTCTGGCTAAAACACTATTAATGACGGAGTGGTTTCGAGAAATCGAACGCAAGGAATGGCCAATCCCACACCTCAACTGGTGTAAACGCACCTTTGCTTGTTGCTTTTGGCAGTCTAACAGTTCACTTACTGGACGTCCACAAGAATTGGAACTATTACTTGACCTCAAGAAACTTATGCCCATGATGTGTCCCACAGATAGAACACAAGCCCAGCTGCAGTTGTGTACCAACACCATAGAAGCTTACGAAAACGTCAATGACCACTTCCTTATCTTGTATTTCAAGTTCGGCACTGACAACATGCCCAATTGGTTCGTTTTTCATCACACAGAGCTAGAAATCTTAAAAGATCTAGTACCACAACACACCATTAATAGCTATCGTCTAGCGCAAATTCCCTCCACTCCCACATCAGGACCCAGCTTTCGCACACCAGAGTTTATCCGACACAGAAAAACTCAACTACCACGCTAAAGAAAAGCTACTTTCACTGTACATTGACCTTGAAACACACATACAAACACACACACACACACGCACTGTCTCCATCATGGCCATGAAGTTGACGTTTCGCGTAGCTCTTATGGTGCTGATGTTCCTGGTGGTGGCACAGGCCATCACGGCCATCCTCACGGCCTGGCTCAATCAACCGTCCCAGGCGCTCAAAACCACCAGTGGCATTTTGGGCGTGGTCATCGTGGCAGGTGCCGTGGCTGCTGGTGGCTTCCTGGCCGCACGTTGGAAAGACGATTGAAAATCCATCTAGCTGCCCACCTAAGGCAGTTCCGTGTCGTACGTGTGGGAGCTGGGGACTTGAATGTAGGTGTCGTAACAATGTTGGGTTAAATCCAACGGACGCTCCCGACTACGCCCAGGCCTGGCTCTTCCTTCTTCCGAGTAGTGAGAAGAGGTTGGACTCGCACTGCTACCACAGGCACACAGAGAGCTGACCTCTTCGCAACAAGGCTCCCAAAAGACTAAGCACAGGCTCAACGGAACACTGAGCATGCCCACTGTTAGAGTGAACCACATGCCCAGGTCTAGCTGCCGATGCCACCGCTCAAAGTTCACACACAGCTCTGTCAAGGTGTAAAACCATAATATGCCGAGCGTAGTCCCTACACCAGCTAGTACGCACTGCAGAAACAGTGAATTGTGCACACGACGACGTAAGATCTGGCGCACCATGGTTCACAATCCACCTCTACCTCGGCGAGGTTCAGATCGACTTTGCCAGCAGAAAAAGCTCAGATCTCATGAATACACATATTATTATCGAGGATGTCAATGAAACCAAAAGCCTTGGAATTGAGCATGTTGCTGTGGCAGATTGCGTTGATAGATGGGTTTGTGTGGGTGTACACCGACAACGCCGATACGGGCTTTGTGGAGTACACCAAGTACACAGATCAGTTCAAACCTGCCGATGCATTGGCCGCTGATCAGTTTGGTCACTCTATTTCTCTATCCAGCAACGGTGAAACGTTAGCCATCAGTGCCTGGAAACACAATAGCAATGCAGGTGCCGTGTGGGTGTATGTAGATCTGTAACTTTCACATAAGTAACATCTTACATTTCCCCAGCCGCCATGCCTCTAAGGTGTATTTTTTGTTCACTTTCTCTGTCACAAAGGTCCACAAGTCAAATTTCTTTTTTTTTGGAAAAGCGAGCCTCGGTTTTCCAAAAAAAAAGTTTGGTGGGAGAGGTGTCGAAATATTCAATATGGCCGCCAGGAAATTTGACTGCGGGACATCCTCACTTTCCATCGCGAGTGAACTTTTCACACACTCGCACACACACACACATGTAAGTACGTATTGTTATATTCAATTCACTAACGCTTGCTTGAACCATTGCCCCGTAGCACTCATGCACATCTCAGTACAGTCAGTTATAGCTGGTTGACACCACACGCATGCGTCATCCCCATGTCCGGTCCGCAATCAGATTTATGTCAGTCAAGATACTCCGTGTTGTAGCAATCCATTATTGTGTTGTAATACATGTAGTACGCACACACATACACACACAATCTCTTGTACACTTCCAAACAAAACTTCTACAGAAGGTGTCTTAACAGCTTACATCCAACAATGCTTCAGCCCATGTGCCTATGATGTATTTTCTGTGTCACAAAGGTCCACAAGTCAAATTTCTTTTTTTTTGGAAAAGCGAGCCTCGGTTTTCCAAAAAAAAAGTTTGGTGGGGGAGGTGTCGAAAAATTCAATATGTCCGCCAGAAAAAATATGGTGGCGGGACATCTCGATATGGTTGATGTACAACTTCTGTGTGTCTACAGTATTTGACTGGGTTGTTTGAGGTGCTGCATGTTGTAACACCTCTATTACTTACACGGGCTGTTATTTGGACTTACTAGATAGTAGGAAAAATGTCAGAACTGCGCCAACTCACTGTCTTGACCTCCAATGACCCACAAGTTCGGAACCCGTCGGTGACAATCATTTACCCATGTCGACCCGCATAGAGCATGAGCCCACCTGCTGGAAACAGAACTACACAGGCCAAGACAATGGTGAAAATGTTCAGGCCTTCAGCAGTGCGACCCTTCGCCTGCAGGTAGCTGCCGTACGTCAGCGCCGCTAGCCCGCTCATCAGCGCAATCAACCCGTACGCAAACACCGCCGCCAGAAACATGGAGTTCAACGCCATAATAATGACTTGTATTGCAATCACACACTACACGACCTCGTTTCTTTCCTTGGTTCTGAGAACATTCCGTACATACCGGACCCTACGTAGCAGAACCTTTGTGATTGTGGAGAAGGTATGGAAGCCAAAACATACGAAAGGGCTTTGCGTGCCCAGTTTCAAGAAATACTGACACATGCCAAACAAGATGGCAAGAACAAGACCTTGGTGCACGAGGTGTTTCAAAAAGCGCTGAAGGATACATACAAGATCTCCGAGACTCCTGCATTTAAAATCGGCGACAGCGTGTATTTCATAGGTTTCAAGGGACGTGGCGGAGGCCTTACACCTCTTCACGGTGAAAAACTTCACATTGTTAAAGTCAATCCCACCACCTATGAAGTCTCACGCACTAGCGCGCCTACCTTCTGTTCAAGCGTGGTCAAAGTTAAGCACACACGTGTGCGCCAAACGAGACCACCACTCCACCATCCAAACAATGAAGACAGCCTCTTAAGGGAATAAATTCATTGAAGATCACTACTGTTACCAGCCGTTTTGAGCCAAGCGAGCCAGCTCTTGCGCGCCTTCGCACGTGGTGTGTTCACCAATGAATCCGCTATCTCGTAGTAGTTTGTCGATCGCCCTCCGCAAAGGCGTACTGTGACAGACCAAAGTACAGGTAATGCTTTCGATACTCTTCAGGCTGGTGAACGCCTATCAGCTTTCCATGATACACGCTGGTAAGTATGGCGGCACAAACGTGCACCACCGTAGTGGGTATGTGCCGCAGTGCGATTTCAAACACGGGAGCTACGATGGGCCTGGGAAGATCCTTGGGTGGTAGCAGATCTTGAGGCATGGTTTCGACCAGAGCTTCAAAATAGCTGCCCTTGACCGCTTTCATAATGCACAGAGGTAAATCCAAGTGACCTTGCTGCAAATGAAAGCGCACGAACATGTCTCGTTCGTACTCGAACGTATTGACGCTTATTACGTCGGCCTTTTGTTTGCCCGAAGGGTCTTTTTCATCCAAACCCCAACAGATCTCACCTTCGAGATCTTCCACACCCGTGGCTGGTGCTTTGGGCTCACTCCAACCCCACACGTCACACATCCAGGTTGCGAACAGCTGACGGCGCTGGTCTAAAGCCGCCAATTGTTCACCAATTTTGCATTCCAAGTCTTTTTGCTATTGTTTCAACTGCTGTGTACGAGCTTCCTGTATGTCCAGTTCTGCCAGACACTCCGCGACACGTGCATTGGCCTGAGCTTCCTGCCTGTCCAGTTCTGCCGTACACTTCGCGACACGTGCGTCGGCCTGAGCTTCCATAGACTTTGAAAGCTTACATTGCTGTTCACAGGCTTCCTGTAGCAGCTGCAAACGCTCGTACGCAGCACCTTGGTCGCGTAGGAAACGACGATACGCGTCCAAGTCCACCCTGGGTAGCCATTTATGATCCGTCGGAAGGCTGTCACTGGCCATGATGTACACGCGTACACCCACGCACACACAGATTTAGGTCTTAACATCAGACCAGGTTCATCAGGATCTGGTTTGTATTAATGACAGCATCTCATAAAGTCATAGTGGTCGGACACTCGCCGCTACTTGTGTGTACATTTTACCAAGCGTTTGTACTCCAGATTGCGTTCTAGCTCATCCAAAGGCTCAAAGCTGTCCGTGTCCAAGTCCACCTCATGGCCTAACCACTGCCGACTGCTGGCGTCCACTACGTCAATCAACGCCACGTACAGTTCCTCGCCCAGCTTGCCTTCTTCCACCAAATTGTTAAAAGCCTTCACCATGGCCAAATAGTCAATTTCCAAATACGCTCGCCAATTCTTCAGGCTGGCCGGTAGCACACAGCTCCGACCGAAATCAATCAAGTACAGCTTATTCGAACGAGCTTTGAACATGAGGTTGCTGGCGTGTAAGTCGCCATGTACCACACGCTGGTCGTGCAGACTTTGGAACATCTGCTTCAACGACTGCTGCAGCAATTTCAACTTCTTGCGGAAAGCCGCGGCAGATAGCTCATGGTTGGTACGACGAGCCTGTAGGTCAACCAGAAAGGTCTCGAAGCTCTCGTGCAGCACTTCCATACGAGTGGTAGCGTAACGCGGCTTTTGGTTCCACCCTGAAGGAAACTTGACCTTGTGCGAGTAGGTACGAGGTCCCAAGCCCCGTGCGTGCATAGCATCAGCCACCACACTCTCCTTGTGCGGGTTTATGAGCGCGGTGGTTCTGATCTTGCCCAAAGGTGAGGCAAAACGCAACGCAAAACAACCCTGCTGGCCGTCTTCACGATATCCCATACGCAAGGTAAAGGCATCTACTCCGGCACCCAGAAAGTCCATCAGGTACCAGTGCGCAAAGAAGCTGCTGCGACCACCCAAAGTGGAAGCTAAACCTTCTTCAGGCATATTCTTGACTTGAGGCGGACGTGCGTGCCCTTGCAAACGGTGTGCCAGTAAAAACTCCCCATATTGACACAACAAGCGCGTGCTCAACGGATAAGCCGACTCTTGCTTAAAGTACCGACTCAGGTCTCTTGTCGGTACCTGTGTGTACACCTTCTTACCGTAAATGGCCTGACCTAACTTGAGCAAACGCTCGTGGTTCATGTGACAGCCACCTGGAGTAAACATGCGTTTCAGCTCCTCCAAAGTCTTCAAGCGTTTAAACTGAGGTGGTAACTCATATGGAAGGTCAGGAAGGTAGGCTGCCAAGCTAGCAGTCGACAAGCCACGCGTAGTCGTTAAGGGTACACCCTGTGTGACTCGAATAAGCTCACGCAAGTACTCGTCTGAACCCCAGCTACCACTCACCTGCAGTGATCCACCACTCACCTTCACTGTGCTCACCGTCACTACGTATACATCCACCCCTACAGAGCGACGCTTGGGCTTCGACTTGGGCTGGTTTTTTGGTTTGGGGTGGGCTTTCGCTTTCGCTTTGGCTTGTGGTTTGTGCTTAGAGTTGGTTCGTCGACGTTTAATCGGAGGCTTGGCTTTAGTTTTAGCTTTCGGCTTCGAACTGGTTCGTCGACGTTTACTCGGAGGGGTTTTCGGCTTTGACTTGGACTTGGCCTTGGTTTTAGGCTTCGAGTTACATACACTAGCAACACCGCGACCGCGACCGCGACCGCGAGCACGAGAACGTTTGGCGACCTTAAGTTTCTGTTTGTTACTCAAATGGTACCAGCGACCGGTGTTGGAGCAGACCATCAGACCACCGCGTCTGCCTTGGGCTACTGGCCTACCTGTAGACGTGTACACACCATAAGCTTCAGTCCGTGCAGGCAACTTTTTGCAACCTGCAGGAACAGACATGGTGCCGTAGATCACCTTTCACACACAAACACACTTGGTTTTCTACTTCCATCCGGCTTTGAGAAATTGTAGCTAGTCGCTCAAATCAGATTCGCTGTCAGCGTCGTGGTGCACTGGCCGAGCTGCCGGTGTAAGTACGGGTTTCCTGTCTGTGACTCCCAGAGCAGATCGTGTGTGCAAGTCAGTGCGCTTGCTATGACCCTGGACCTTGGGTGCGGGCTGTGCCGCTTCGTCGTCCTTTTGGAAAATGTACCGGTGAGCCAACCACACGCACACTGCAAACGTGCTCAGCCAAAAAATAAACTGCACAAATTGCCAAAACATACCTACCCTGCTTCTCGAGAAGTTACGCTAAGAAGAAAGACAGCAGCGCTCAATTTTTCTTCCTACACTCGTACGGGGGTAGTACCATCACATGCCTTCAGGTACTGCTATGTATCCGTTTGGCATTCTGCTCATAGAACCACGCAGTGGTCATGCAGCTGTGCCGTTTGTGCTGCACCAAGCCCTATCGTGTGTGCAACACACCACCATTCCAGTAGTCTGGGCACACGGACCGGAGTTGGACCAAAAAGCCTTCTTGGCACAACATCCAGAACTCATTCGAGCTGGCGCGGACACGCACTTGCGCTTCTGGCAATTGCCCCTCAAGCGCGATAACCTCACTTTACTTTCTTACAGTCGACTGCTCACCAGTACTCAGTTCTGGGCACGTGTGCAAGCCGAACAAGTGTTGATTGTACAAACAGACGCTTGCTTCCACGCCGAGTCACCTTTTGGTTTACGCTATTGGCAGCAACTCATGGAGGCGGATGGTGAGGAGGGCTTTGATTACGTGGGGGCACCGTGGCCCAAATACCGCACACCCTTGTGCTGGCCTTGGTCTACAGGTACGGGCAACGGCGGAGTCTCGTGGCGTCGTACCCAAGCCATGCTGCAAGCCATCGAAACCCTGGGGCCGTTTCAGCCTCGGAAACACGTGGCGGAGGACGTGTACTTTGGACATTTCGGCGCACAAGCTGGCTGCGTGCGTACGGTACCCAGTGACTTGGCGACCCGCTTCTGCGTGGACGAAACGTTGCTAGATGACCAACACGCTACACCTTGGCTCACACACAAAGCCTGGCGTTTTAACTGCTACGAAAACAAACAGCTTGAAGCTACAGTACAGCATCGCTTTCATACACATACCAAGCAACTCAAACGTGTGCACGAACTGAACGATGATGTGCACGAGCTGAACCATCGCCGGTGAAGTCAAGTTCTAGCGTGAGCTGAAGAAAGTTGGCACGACTCTAATTTCCCCCATTGCCATAGGTTGAGGATCTCGAACGAGAAGCTTTTTCTGAAGCTCGTGTAGGAAATTCTCGTGAGACACAATGGCTACACTGCCAGACTTCAAATGGTAGCGTGCCATGTCCCTAATGCGCCTGACGCGTGCGGCAAAGAGCTCGAAAGATTCCACGAGATCATCGGCTTCCCAAGGACAGCGTGTGGATGGGCTGTCAATCCGTTCACGTGCATAGCTGGTCAAAAGCAAATTGTACCTGTTCCAAATTTTAGATTCCATGACAGTGGTGACCGCACACCTCATTTTTGACACAATGACAGTGTCCACTTTCAATTTCAATTGCTTGGCGTGCTCCAAACCGTCAGCTGACAAGTCAGAATCGACTCCATCGTTTGCCAGCTCAGTGTGTCTCACTAAGTACAGGATACCATTCCGTGGCATGGTCAATCCAAACACACGACTATTCTTTCGCTTACCACAGAGCTAAGTATGTATCAACAACATGACATTAAATTCATCACATCTTACAAGAACTCAGGCCTACATTGTGAAGGTAAATGTACAGTCTCTCTTCAAGTTGCGATTTGCAGTTGTCTAATTTCCCCCATTGCCATAGGTTGAGGATCTTGAACGCCGAGCTTTTTCTGGAGCTGGTGCAAGAAATCCTCGTGAGAGACAATAGCTACACTGCCCGACTGCAAATGGAAACGGATCAAGTCCACAGTGCGATCAACGCGTTCCACGAATAGCTCGAAAGATTCTATGAAATCAACGTCTTCCGTAGCTAAGCGCGTGGATGCGCCTTCAATGCGTTCACGTGCATTGGTACTGAGGACCAAATTGGTTTTGCACTGAATTTTTGAAAGAAAGTAGGTATTGAGAGCTCGCCTCAGGATAGACACAATGACAGTGTCCGTTTTCAATTCCAATTGCTTGGCGTGCTCTACACCGCGGGCTGACAAGTCAGGATCGGCTCCATTGGTTTCCTTCTCAGTGTGTCGCACCAAAAATAGACGACCAGACGATGACATGGTAAATTCAACTTGAACAACCAAAGAAAGTGCACACACTGCTATGAATAGAACTAATGCTAAATGACTGCTCACAAAATTGGTGGTTGGTGCTGGATGATCATAATGGGTTACATCTCAAGGTCAAACGAAAATCCTGCGTGTGTAAAGGAAGAAAAAGAATTCATTCCTACTGTGATTTATCTTTCGTTCGTAATATGAATATCATCCACCAGCACCATAAAGGCGAGAAGCCTGATTACATTTACAATCGTGACCTGCTCAAAGAGCTTATTGTGTCAGACGGTGGGTATGAAGGTCTCACGACTTCAGACAAGCTCATTGCTTGTAAATGGTTTCTGGTAAACTCGCACACAGAGCGGCTGGCGCAGCACACAGCTGACATTGAAACACGTTGGACCGCAGAGGGCAAAACGTACACCGAGCTCGAAGTTCAAGTTGAAGCCTCTCATGTGGATCAACAATGGTCTTTGCGCTACCACGCCGGCATGAAACGTGCTAGACAACGTCGTGTAGAAATGGTCACTGCGTTCCTAATTAACCATATAGGTCCTCTTTCGGGCATTCAGGTAGCACACACACTGGAAATCAACAACTTGACGACCATGTACGTACAATTCGGCAACCGAGGTATACAGCAAGGATACCCTATACAAGGCCTGTGGGACTACTTGTACTCCCATACAGGTACCATGTTTGAAAACCAAGGCTTTTTGGAATGCGGTGCGACAACCATACAAGACCTATCCTTCCTTGAAGTCAGAGACAAAGCTGTTGAGATACTCAATACAGGTGTTTTATATTGATTTAGTGTATCGAAACCAAGCGCACACCACGTTAGATAAGGTGGTGCCAGTGGAACTAACAGTTCGGAAATTGATACGGTCCGCTTCAGATATCGTATAAGCTGGAGATAACTCAAACGAACCACTCTTGATAGCAGAGTATATAGAGGCTACCTGTGTGCCGTTGACCTCGCACGCCACTTCAGCGCTACCTGATGCTAAAGTCAAACTCAAAGCTACCAACTGGCAGGTTTCTCCAGAAGGTACGTACATGGACAGACCGTTGTTGACATCCGTATCCGCACCATTTCCAAACGCCCATTCGTACGTGTCGTTACCCAAAGACTGATTTTCTTCTGCCCACACGGGCACCATGTAAATTGTGGTTAAACCTATAATATCAGCTGGCACGTGTGTGTGTGCAGCTGTGGAGCCCGATTCTGCAATTATGTTCCAGTACGTGAGGTTAGGCGGCACTTGGTTGGTGTGAGCTTGAATACAGATGTACGAGTCTCCACCACTACTCACAGCGTCCTCCAATGCATAAGCAGTAACACCACTCCACGGCCCTAACCAGTTTATTCCTAGACCTGGCGGACCAGTCGGCCCCGGGGGTCCACCAGATGGACCTGCTGGACCTTCAGGACCTGCTGGACCCACTGGACCTTGCAGGTTGACTTGAGTCACAGTGCAAAAAGATGATGCTGCATCCAATATGACCACACCAGCCGCCCCTTCTTGCTCTGTGGAGAAATAAACAGACGTGGGGTCCGTAGTGGTGGTTACGACGTCGATGTATGTGTCACCAGCTTCGTTGTGACCACTGGCACTACGAATATAATTACCTCCGCTGCGTTCAGAATACACAGATCCGCCAACATTGAGAATCATTCGGATGTTGCTACGCTGAGTGGTGGTAGTGAAACTCAAACTGCAGGTAATCAACCATGTACCAGGAGGTAGTTGTAGGAACCCGGAAGAAAGAGAAGACCCGGATATGTTGTTGTAACCTGATGTAAAGCCGGAAAATGTCAGATTCACATTTCCGTTGACGTTCGATTGGTTATCAAAATCTAAGCGTGCATATCCATTCGTGGCACTAGCACCACCTGCAGCTACCAAATCCCAGTACGTGCCATTAGGGGGCTGTTGTCCAGTATGCCCAAGTGTACATATGTAAGTTGATCCTCCTTCAATCACTAAATCATTGGCGAGGTATGGAGTACCATTGTCCCAACTACCCTGCCAGGTACCTATTAACTGACCGTCTGTACCTGCAGGTCCAGTAGGTCCAGTAGCACCTGTGGCTCCTGTAGGACCGATAGGACCTGTGGCACCTGTGGCTCCTGTAGCTCCTGTGGCACCTGTAGCTCCTGTAGCGCCTGTAGGACCGATAGGACCTGTGGCACCTGTCGGCCCTGTAGCACCTACAGCACCAGTGGCACCTGTGGCACCTGTGGCGCCTGTAGGACCTGTAACACCTGTAGCACCAGTCGCACCTGTAGGACCTGTCGCACCTGTAGCGCCTGGAGGACCTGTAGCGCCTGTAGG
>Ga0306866_1000403_pt1 | contig 13922 bp, 18 predicted proteins | sample AntRauTorckE5432_FD_190450 | JGI IMG/M metagenome (GOLD analysis project Ga0306866, IMG submission 190450) | Saline lake microbial communities from Rauer Islands, Antarctica - Metagenome Torckler E5 #432 (v2) (version 2) | ecosystem: Environmental > Aquatic > Non-marine Saline and Alkaline >...
GTACCACCGACAACATCGTTTACTATCTCGTGCCACACAAGAATGTTATACGGATACAGTCTCTCAATACCGTTATTTTCTACATATATGACTTGCGTCTCATTTGGTACCCTGGCCTCTTCTTGAGAAATAAATGTTGGATCAACGAGCGCTGGGATGCCATCTTTTCCTGGACCACCGTTTAGAACTTGATTCAAATCAATAGATGATTGAGAGAAATCCACAGTTAAACCAGAGTCATCAAACTTAGAGGGTGCTTCGAATGTAGCACTACTTGGCAGTGAGTCGCTCTCTTGCGATAGAGTACTAAAACCAATAACTCCAACAATAAGCACCGATACGGCTACCGCTAGTTTAAAGAGATATTTTTTTAACAATGCAGACATAATTGCTGTCTAGATTATTTGATCATACAGATTAGCGATATCGTTGCTTAGCCCTTGTCCAAATGGCCATGTCTGTTCGACTTCACCATTTTCATCTAGCAAGACAAATGTCGACTGTAGTCGCACCCCATAACGTTGTTTTAGCTCTGTATCATTATCATAATCAGCTTTCAAAATAGTAATTCCTTCTGGTACGCCAGCTGACACAATTTCTTTTTCGAATGCGTTACAGGTACTACACCAAGGCGCGTGAAAGAAAACAACCTGTTTTGTACCTTTTGTGCTAGCAAGATTTGCTTCTGAATAGGTAGTGTAGCCAATTACTTCAGAAGTCTCTTCAAGTGTATTATCAGATTCTTCAGATGAGCTTATTGGTTGCGTTGAACTATTTACCGTTGTTGCTGAATCTGTAAAATCATCGGTATCATTATTTGAAATAACGAAGAATCCAGCTAAGACAACTACAACTGCAACGATACTACCAAGAATAAATTTGTTCATACTATTTCCTTTTACTTCTTAAATATAGCTATAGTAAATATTAAACTGTTTTTACATCAACACTCATAAGTATACTATAGTCGTCCATGCTAATCATTGCAAAGTAATTTAGTACCTGCTAAAGTATTACACAGTAAAAGAAAGCATATATGAAAAATTTTATTCCCGTTCTTGTCGTTTTTACCCTTATAGCAATCGGGGGTATTTTTTTAGTCACTCGCAATACAGATGATTCTTCACAACAGTCGTCGACTGAAAGAACAGTGGCATCTAACCAATCGTCGACCAATCTAGAGACAAAACTTATTATTGGAGATCCGGATGCACCAGCCACAATCGTTGAATATTTTGACTACAAATGTCCAAGTTGCAATCAGTTTCATCGTACTGTCGCAAAAGAAATAAACCAAGCCTACATAGACACAGGCCAAGCAAACTTCGAAATTAGAGTAACACCTATCATTGGACCTGATTCGGCCACAGCAGCCCGCGGCGCTTATTGTGCTAACGACCAAGGTGTATTTGCAGAATACCATGATACGGTACTCGATTATATGAATGATAACTACTACGCAGAACGTCAATTTTCTGCTGAATTTGACAACATCTTAACGACCGATCTCTTGAGTGGCATCGTGTCTGAAATCGGTATTGATTCAGTAGCTTTTGCAACCTGTACTGAAAGTGAAAGGTTTAATAGCGACCTGGACGCTAACCTCAACGCAGCTGCCGACGATTCAATTCAAGGAACCCCTGGATTTGCAGTCGGTGAGCAGTCTTTTGTTGGGGGCCAACCATTCTCTGTATTCAAAACACTATTAGATATAGAATTGCGTTAGCGCTTATGAAAGCTCCTGTATCTATTAGAATAAAAAACAGCTTCAATGGTTTTATAAGCGTATTTAAAAATCCACTATACATTTTATTTGCGTTGCTACTCAGTTTTCTTATTAGTGGGTTTGTCATATGGTCATTAAATTTTGACTTAGTGCGATATATTATCGTCGATGCGCCTATATCTCTCTATGATAAGATCCGCTTCTTCTGGGATGTGCAAACCGGTATATACTCTGCCTATTCAAGCCCTCAGGCGACTGGAATACTATTATTTGGACTACTATTTGGTATTAACGGAGCGATGATTTTGAAAGTCATACGGTCTGGAGCGCTCAAATCAGTCCCAAAAAAAAGTGGCAGTGCAAGTTTTCTTTTTGCCGTGCTTAGTGGAGGCTGTGTTGCGTGTGGAACATCGATACTAGCGCCGTTCTTAGCAACGCTAGGTGCCACTTCCTCAGCATTTACAAGTGGACTCAGCAACTGGCTCAACTGGATCAGTATTGTCCTCATAACATACTCAATCTATAAATTAGGTGAAGTCGTTAATAATAGCAAAAACACACCTTCTAGAAAAACGAAAACTTGACAGTATATTTAAGTATTTGCTAACATACTAATACATGAAAAAAACAGCAACTCTAGCATCAGAAGAAAAGCGACTCATACATACAATGCAGTTATTGGGGGATAAAACTCGGTATGCAATATTTAAGTTACTGGCATCTGAAGAAGAACTGTGTGTCAGCGAAATAGCAAACCGCCTCAATATATCGCCATCTGCGGTATCACAACACTTTAGAAATTTTGAAATACTACGATTAGTCGAAAAAGAAAGAATGGGGCAGAAAATCTGCTACGTTCTTAACGAAGAAGACAGCTTAGTACAAGAGCTAAAAGAATTAACAAACCTTTAAGGGGGATTATATAATGAGTAAAACAGTAACAGTGTATAGTACGGCAACATGTGGATTTTGTAAGATGTTGAAGAGCTATTTATCAGATAAGGGTGTCAGCTATGACGTAAAAATGGCTGATGAAGACCAAGCAATCGCAAAAGAGCTGTACGACAAAAGTGGTCAGCTAGGGGTACCGTTCACCATCATAGAAGAAAACGGTAAAGAAGAACTAATTCTTGGTTTTGACCGACCTAAGATTGACGCTGCTCTTGCACAATAAATAAGTAATCAGGAAAGATTTAATCTATGAAAGCAACAATAAACGGTAAAGTTCTCGCAGAGACTGATGATACAACCTTCATTGAAGGCAATCTGTATATTCCAATTGATTCGGTAAATAGTGATCTACTTGAAGAAAGCGACACACAGTACCATTGTCCTTGGAAAGGTGATGCTAAATATTACATCGTTGATGGAGTGAAGGACGCTATGTGGCAGTATCCTAACCCTTTGCCCAGTGCAGAACTAAAAGTCAAAAAAGACATAAGTAATTTAGTTGCTTTTGACAAATCAATGGTTGAAATTAGCTAAACTCGCCGACTCGACTCAACACACTGAAACCGAGAATCAACTTCTCGGTTTTTAATTAAATACTATTGCTGCTTCGATTAATTTTTCTGCGGTACGAGTAACTTAGCTGGAATATTTTTTGTTTTCATGTGAGCTTTTGAATACGATACAGAGCTACCAACTTTTTTTCCTGGATTAAATAAATTCAGTGGATCGAATATAGTTTTAGTCTGCTTGAATAACTGCATAATATCAGATCCATACATGCGACTTAACAGCGGAGACCGGATGAGTCCGTCATTGTGATCGACGCTCATACTTCCACCAAATGCAAACACAAGATCTGCAATTCTTTTCATGAGCTCAAACACCTTATCCGCAGCATTATCATCCTCCATATCGACAAGAGGTATGAGACGTATACTTCCATCACCGATATGCCCGGCGTATGTATAGGTCATATTATAATCAGAAATAATAACCTCAACTGCAGCTAAAAACTGACCGTAGTGTTCTATTGGCACAATAGTGTCCTCAAGAAAAGGAACTGCTAGTGTATTAGGCTGCGGATGCGCAAGCAATAATCCATAACTCGCACGTCTAATAGCCCAATGTGCTTCAACTTCTTCGGGATCAGTCACAGTATGGACGGTGAATCCTTTGCGCTCGAGTGCTTTTTTACACACTTCTGCGTATTGGTCAGTTTGATCTTTGGTCTGCTCCACAAACTGTGCCATCAACACCATATGTTCACCATCTGCAATTGAAGCTAACTTAGCTTCTTTTGGTAAATATTCTTTTGCGAGGTCATAAGTGTGGTAGTCGTATGTTTCTAAGCCCTCTGGATTATTTGCAACGATCGTTTGTACTCCAAGCGCGAGCTTGCTCAAGTTGTGTATGGGAATGACGATCATACGTTTGTGGTTAAGCTTTTCGATTAAACGTAATTTTGCGCTTGTAACAAATCCAAGTGTCCCTTGTGCTCCAACGACAAGTTTTGCAATATTAAAATCGGTTTTATCCTTATTCCATAGTCTCCAAATGCCGTAACCAGCAGAGTTCTTTCGAGTTTTTGGTCGTGCCTGCTGTAATGCGTCCCAGTTTTGTTCAACAAGCTCATTTAGCTGACGATACAAATCGCCTTCGAACCCTTCGTAGCTAAGCTTTTCTTTTAGCTCTTCTTTGTTTAGTGATCCGAATTCATATTCATTCCCATCAGAACAAACCATCTTAATTGCCATGACGTTATCTACTGTTGCACCGTAACGAATACTTTTTTCTCCAGATGCATTATTGCCAATCATACCGCCAATGACACAAATATCTTTAGAGGACGTATACGGTGCAAACAGTAAATTATGTTCAAGAGCAGCTTTTTCTAAATCTCTGTGATACGTTCCGGCACCGATCCAAACAGTTCTTTTCTGTAGATCGAAATCACCGACCCAATTGAATCCAGGCTTCATGTCGACGGAAACGCTCTGGGTTAGCGATCCACCTGACATACAAGTACCACCACCACGTGGAGTTAAGCTTATATCATCACCAGATTCTCGTAATACTTTTGCATTACGAACTAGAGTCTTGAGATCTTCCTCATTTTTAGGAATGGCGACTAATTCAGGCATCACTTCAAAAATGCTTGCATCGCTGCTCATAAGCTCTAGTGCGTCTTTATCCGTGATGAGTTCGCCATTAAAATTTTCTTGTAATCGATTGATTGTATTTTTATCCACTTGTGATGGTACCCTTTTAGAATTAATTGGTGATTAACACTGATTTATTTGTTACTTTCATTTTATCACGCTTATGACTAAATTATAACCGGTGTTATACTTCTTATGGATAAATATGAAACATCTTGTACACGTTAACCACCACCCACACCTCAAAAAACGTGCCATGCTTGAATTTTTAGGTTTTGGATTTTTAATTACGTTTATTATATTTCAAAGAAACATCCTAAGAGAGTCATTTTTGACCGTCGTTGAAGTAGAAGCGCTCTATTTTGTCGTTCTTCTCAGTTGTTTTTGGTTTCTTCTGCCACTCACGGCATTAAGCTATAAACTTATATCTCCAAAACCAAAACGAATAAAACTTAAGACAACTATGCTGGCACATCTTGCTGGAGCAGGTCCTGGAAGAATCATCCCTGGCGGTATTGGAAATTTAAGTATCAGTGCTATCCACCTTAAAAAAGCTGGACTTACTATCGAACAAGGTATCGGGGTGGTCATCACTAATAATATATTCGGTCTACTGTCAAATATTCTTTTACTGATTGGGGTATTAACCCTACGTCCAGAAACATACGATATCATCACCATGAATGTCTCATCCGAGCAGCTTATTATAACTTTTTCTTTATTAGTAACAGCAATTGTAGGCTTACAATGGCTTCTACATGCCAGGGGTACGCGTAATGAAGTGCTCAAAACAATGACTCAATGGAGAATGGTAATGCGACATTTTTTGCACCAGCCTTATAAAGTACTATCTGTGTTGATAATTGGCCTCCTGATATCTCTCATACATACTTTCATGCTAGATTTGAGTGCCTATGCTCTTGGGGTTCCGCTAGGAATTACTGACGCATTAGTAGCACTTAGTTTTGGAGTAGTTGTAGGAAGTGTCCTTCCGACACCCGGTGGCATAGGAGGGGTAGAAGCTGGTATTACAGCAGCACTTGTGGTCTTTAATTACGACGTTGCAACTGCAACATCTATTGCAGTCCTCTTCAGAGTTGCTACTTATTGGCAGCCACTCATACCTGGCACGCTATCGTACTTATATTTGCGTGAACGCAAGCTATTGTAGAGTTACGCTTACTTAACTGCTTTTATTCACTCTTGGCCAAATGACTGTACCTTCAATTTTGGTATCTACAACACTGCCATACTCACGGCTGTCTGTTGAATAATTTTTGTTGTCGCCCTCTAAGAAAATCTGACCGCGATTGACGCTAGAGATACGTTTTATAACCTCTCTTGTGCCAACATGCGCAACAACTACTTGACCTGGCTTAAAATCTCGCACGTGATGAGCAACGACTACTTGACCGTCTCTGAGAGTCGGCAGCATGCTATTGCCAACTACTCGCCTGAAAAATAGCATGTAACTACTTTTTAGAAGCAGTAAATACATCTGCAATTTCGTCAATATAAGCAAGTAGTTTTTCAGCATCTGCTGTATCAAGAGATTTTTTACATACTCCTGCTTGTTTTGTCGCATTCCAGAAAAGCGTATGTAAGTCTTCGTGTAAATCTAAGTGTTCTGGCTTGAAATAATCTGTCCACAATACCCACAAATGACGCTTAACATCTTCGCATCGCTGTTCTTTAATAATTATTGCCCTGGTTTTATCGGTGTCACTGAAGCCATCGTATTTTTGCATTGCACCTAAGACGCTTTCAGCTTCAATACGTGCTTGAGCAGGATTATATGTGCCACATGGCAAATCACAATGTGCGTAGACTGGTTTGATAAATTTCTTAAACATGGTTACTCCTTTTATACTCTCACTATACGTTACAGCTCTATGTTTGTGAGTAATAATACTCACAAACATTGGGTAAGTTTTAACTTTTTCTTGAATTTTTGTTTTGCCATGCCTGTATGTTGGCATGATGACCGGAGAGTAGTACTTCGGGGACCTTCATGTTTCTAAAATCTTCTGGGCGAGTATATTGTGGAAATTCTATGCTTGTATCGTCTTGCTGGAAGCTTTCTATCTCTACAGATGTTTCTCCACCTAATACACCAGGAAGTAGCCGCACGACACTGTCGACCACAATCATAGCAGGTAATTCGCCACCAGTCAGCACGTACTGTCCGATACAAAACTGTTCATCTATCCACCCCACTATGCGTTCGTCATACCCTTCATAGCGTGGACAGACGATGATGATTCCCTTGTCGTCTTCGCCTGCTTTAGCTAATCGCTTTGCGTCAGATTGTTTATAAATTTTTCCTCTCGGTGTTGGCAGCATGACTGTGGCAGTAGGATCAATGGACTTTGCTTGCTCAATTGCAGCGACTATTGGCTCAAGTTTCATTAACATACCATCACCGCCGCCGTAAGGCGAGTCATCTACTTGGTTACGTGGGCCAATGCCAAATACACGCAGGTCGATAATTTCGTATTCTACTCCACATCGCTCCTTAGCCTTCCACAACATACTCGAACTGAGCACTCCGGTGAACATATCTGGGAAAAGTGTTATAATTTGTATTTTCATTAATATTATTATATCACAACTAAAAAAGCGCCTACATTTCGTAGAGCGCTTTTTTAGTCACATAAGGCTCCGAATTCGATGATTCGCTCGCTTGAGCCTAGATAGTAGTTATTAGTTCTCGTATTAATAACTAGTCTGGTTGTGTAACACTTCAAGTATGTTACAACTTTTCTCGCAGTCGTTTTTGTTGTTTGTAGAGTGAAGCTCTACTTTGCGACTTACTACAGATTATAGCATTACCGTGTTATGTGCAACCCTTTATCCACAGTCTTCTTTTCAAACCCTTTTGACAGCTAAAGGGTAGTAAAACTGCCAGCCAAGCTGCTTGCGATATAACGTGACTGATCAGCTTTTGTTTCTTATCGTTGCTTGCGGATCATACTCAGGCAAGATCGCCTGAATCTGATTTTTGCTGTTACTGATTTTAATTGCAAAAATAGGTCCTCGCAAATGACTCGATAACAAACCAAAGTTAACCAATCAGTTCTATCACTTTTATGGCTGGAGACTCAGCTGCAAGAGCTCAGTGCCAGAAGCTACTAAGCGCTTTGGCTTGAGTGCAGATTGGAATTTTGATGCGTATTTTGGGCGTGTGCTGTACACCATGGTACTGCCTCGTTCAAAAACGTAAAGCAAAATATCCAACATGTGCCAAGTCCAAAGTGCTGACTAAACGTCGAGGTCGTCTAAGTCCATCAACTCACGTCGAGTTCGTTCAACAGCACTTTCTTCTTCGCCGCTGTCATTAGCTGCATCTTGTGCAGCTGAAGCTGAAGTGTCTTCAGAAGAACCGGAATTCCATCCGCCAGCGCCGCTAGTGACATCAGGAGTGTTGTCGCTGTCTTGTTTCTTCTGGTCGTCATTGTTGACTGCAGACGAACGGTTGTCTCTTTGAGTATCTTGAGATTCTTTCTGAGCTTCACGCTCCTCACGAGGAATGCCGTTATCGACAATTTTTAAATTGAAACGAGATTCTTGCTTTGTCCCTAGCGCACGCAATAGAGTGCGTAAGCTTTGTGCTGTTGCACCGCGCTTACCAATCACTCGGCCAAGATCCTCTGGATCTACTGTAAGGGTGAGCAATACGCCCTTTTCGTCAATTTTCCTTTCGACAATAACTGCATCTGGAGTACTGACAAGTGATTTTACAACGTATTCGATAAATTGTTGGTCTATAGTTGTGTCGTTCATGAATTTATGTGTACGTAAGATTTTTTGGAGTAATCAAAAGTTCTTACTCTCCTTTTTATTCGTTAATTTTTTAAAATTTTAATACTTACAGGTGTGGCCAAAACTAAGCTTCGGCTGGAGCTTCAGGTTCTTCAGATTTTTCCTCTTCGACTGGAGCTTCTGGAGTTGGTTCTTCAGCTACTTCTTCCTTAGGCTGGTGCTTTCGAAGCTTGTCTGTGTTCTTTGTTGAACTTTTCTTGTCTCCAGATGGAAGCTTGACCCATGAAGGCAAGTCTACTTTTTCTGCCTGCAATAATCTGACGACGCGCGGAGTCGGCTGAGCGCCATTTTTTAAATACTCTTTGATCTTATCTACATCAAGTACAGTTTCTTTAGTATGTGGATTGTTATGGCCTACTTGTGCGACGACTCGTCCACTTGTTGGCGTGAATCGAGAATCTTGTACAACAACACGAAAGGTTGCAAAACCTTTGCGTCCGGTACGTTGCATACGGATAGTTAACATATAATTTATACTGCTTTCTTGTGCTATGCGTTACTTATCGTACTTCGAATAAGCAGTGGACATAACGTTACGTTATTAATTGACTGTATATAAGTATACTAACAGAGGTCAAAAATGTCAACCTAGTTAGATCTGTTTAATATGTCCGTAACATCTTGGTAGGTGAAGTAACTTGGGTTTTGTAGTGCGACATTATACAAAAAATAAATATCATTTACGTCCATTTCGTTCACGTTGCTAACATCTTTTTTCTTCAAGATTGCAACATAGCCCAAAAAGTTATCTGCATAAAGTAATTCTGCAACCTCTTGTTTCGTCACACCTCTAAACTCAGCCATTAGACCGCTCAAAACCTGTATAGAAGTATATTCGTCACCTAATGTAGGGTCATTTTCATGATAATCCTCACTGAGCCAGTGAACCACTCCCTCTTCAATATAATCGAATCTTAATGATGTTTCATCTTTTACTGGATCAGTGTCGTTGAAAATAAGTTTAAATCCAGATACTCCAGTTATTACATCACCTGAACCATCATAAATTTCAAAATTGTTATCCAGTTTTTTCCAAGTAGAATTATCTGTACAGTAATGAACTACCTCATGACCAATTACGGCTTTCTGTGATACAGTATCCAACTCTTCATTTATTGCAATACTGTCTGATTCCGCACTTCCATTAAGAAAAACTTGTTCGGGCGAGAGCCCAAGACTAAGAGCAAGAGACTCCTCCTTGTCCGACATATCAACTAATTCAATTTCCGCGTCTGATAAGCTCAGCGCACATCCAAACTCAGCAACATATTCTTCAGCTACTGCTATGACGTCATCATTAGGGCGGCTTGCAGATTCACCACCACAGCTTGCCAAAGAAATAGCAAGTGCAATAGGCGCAACTAAACCTGTTGTAGATTTTTTCATCGCTTTACCATAACACTCTATTTATATATTGTCAATGCTTTTTCGGCGGCAGATACTTGTGCGTTCTGCTTAGAAGGACCTTGTCCTTGGGCACGCATTTCTTCTCCGACAAATACACCAACAGTAAAGACTTTGTCGTGATCTGGACCTGTTTCTGATAGAACACGGTATTGTGGTGTCAAGTTCTCTTCACTCTGCACCACTTCTTGGTATTTTGATTTTGGGTCAAGCCATGAGCCGGTTTCAAGAATACTTGCGAAAGTAACAAGCAATGTGTCAGTAATAAATTTCTTAGCTGCATCGTAGCCTAGGTCGATATAAAGAGAGCCAACTACTGCTTCGTAGCTATTAGCCAAAATTTGCTGACGAGCACGACCTGTGCCCCTCTTTTCGCCTTTAGAGAGGCGTAACATCGGCTCAAAATCTAACTTTTGTGCAGCTGCGCCGATACTTTCAGTGCGTACTAAAGAACTTCGCCAATTAGTTAAAATACCTTCTGGTTCATCGTAGTGAGTGTATAAGTAATCGGTCACAATTAGTTCAAGCACAGCATCTCCAAGAAATTCGAGCCTCTCATTATGCTCACTCACTGATTTCTTGTGCTCATTTACGTATGATCGGTGAGTAAACGCAGTCATTAACAATTCAATATTGTTGTAAGTAACTCCTAATGTTGCCTCCGCAAAAGCGACATATTTTTTAATCTGCTCTTTCATGATTCTCTATAGTTTACCTTGTCTAATTTTTTTCAAACCAAGTAGTATTAATTTACCGATGTCATCATATTCTATTTTTTCAAGCGCATCATTAGCGGAAAACCACTTGATTCCCTTCATCCATTCTTCTGGAACGATTGAATCTGTATCTCCTTCACCAGCAACCAAAAATATATCGGTCGTCATAAGCACTAAGCTTTGTTGGCGTCGGTACCGAAAATTAATCTTGCCAAGCCAACCCTGCATTGTCATTTCCTGCAATCCTGTTTCTTCGCCGATTTCTCTTTCAGCAGTTTGTTTAGCTGTTTCACCTTCTTCTATGTGGCCTTTTGGAATAGTCCATCGATCTTTTGCGTCCTGAATGAGCAGTATTTCAATCTTATCCTGAGCATTGCGTCGCCATACAACACCGCCGGCGGTAGGCTCTCGCACAACCTCGCTAATTGAAGGTCGACGATTTTTTACTATTTTCTTTATGGTTTTGATTGGTTTTGGGCGTTGCACTGCTACTCCCCTGCTGCTTTCTTAGCCGATACCTTATCTTTTTTGCTGCTAGCTAGATTCGATTCTTTATCTGTCATCGTCTTAGAATTTTCTGTATCCTCAACTTCAATGACACCACTTGCTGCTTCGATTTTTTTCAAAACAGTACCCAATACGCCATTAATAAATTTCGATGAATTGTCAGCTCCAAAGGCTTTAGCGAGTTCGACTGATTCGTTAATAGCTACTTTTGGGGGTACTTTTGTGTTGTAGTGCAGTTCATATGTGCCAATTCGTAATATAGTTCTGTCTATGCGAGCAATCTGCGACAGTGGCCAGTCGGGTGCTATTGGTTGTAGAATAGCATCTAGCTCTGCAACTTTCTCATTGACACCTTTTATAAGATCACTTATAAACTCTTTATCTTCTACAACTTCACTATAACGATCAATGTTTCGCTGTATGACCTGATCAAAATCAAGATTTTTTTCACCAACTTCAACACGAAAATCAAGCTCATACAACGTCTGTAGAGCGACGATTCTTCCTAGGTGTCGGTTTGAAGCCATGCTTCTTGCTACCTTTCTTTTTGTCTAAACGGAGGTTAGCTTGGTGTGTTGTTAAATGAACAATTGGCTACAATTATGCTGCTAGTTTCTTGCCTGATTGCTTGGTCGTTGTGCGTGCTTTGACTGGTGATTTGCCATTCACTTTTTTTGCTAGATCGAGCACTATGTGGCTACGACGCATGCCAGTTTTACGAGCACTGGTTCGCTTCTTTGGTTTACCCATGATGGTATCCTTCTTATTTAATTCACTATATTACTTCGTATTATACTCTGTCAGGAGCTACGAGGCAAGCCACTGCTAGACAACAATGTTAACTATTTTACCAGGTACGTAGATGAATTTTCGTATCTCTTTGTTTTTTATGTGTGCAATGACATTCTCTTCTGCGAGAGCAGCTACTTTTACAGTTGCTTGGTCTGCATCGACAGGAACGGTTATTTCTGCCCGTACTTTTCCATTGATCTGTACTGCCATTTTAATTTCGTTAGTCACCAAGTAACTTTCATCTAATTCTGGCCAATGATCAACGTGGACACTATCAGAATGGCCTAGTGCTTGCCATAATTCTTCTGACATGTGCGGTGCAAATGGTGCGATGAGTGTCACCAACGATTCAAGTGATGACTGCCATACCTCATTTCGATTAAATGAGACTGTTTTTAGTTTGTATAGATCGTTCAATAAAGCCATCGAGCTAGCTATTGCAGTGTTGTAACGGTTATTTTCAAGATCATCGGTAGATTTTTTGATTGCTGAATGAGTCACATAGCGTAGTTCTGATTCATTCTTTGAATCGTCGTCATCCGAGCTTAATTCATTGAACTCTTGCACTAAAGTCCATATTCTATTCAGAAATCGATACGTTCCTGGCACACCTTTTTCGTCCCAACGAGTCCATAGTTCTAACGGAGAAGCGAACATCAAATACATTCGCAGTGCATCCGCTCCGTACCCACTATCTATAATTTCTAGTGGATCTATACCATTACCCTTAGACTTAGAAAACATAGTCCCATCAGCTGCCGTTACTTTACCGTTATATAACATTTGTTTGAAAGGCTCTGGCTCATCAACTAGCCCTATTTTATGTAAGAAACGTGTCACGAACCGAGCGTAGAGAAGGTGTGCTGTCGCATGATCACCGCCGTTATAAAAGTCAATTGGCATCCACTTATTAACTGTGTCTGAATCAAAAATAGCCTCTTGGTTGCTAGGGTCAAAGTAACGCATCATATACCAGCTACTACAAATGTAAGTGTCTAGTGTATCTGTTTCTCTCTGGGCAGGCTCACCACAGTCTGGACAGTCGACGTGTAGCCAATCTTCTGCGCGGGCAAGTGCGCTTCTACCATCTCCAGATGGTTTAAAATCTTCTAATTCAGGTAGCAATACGGGCAGGTCTTTTTCAGGAACTCCTACCGGGCCACAGTCTGGACAGTGAATAATTGGTGTTGGTGCACCCCAATAGCGCTGTCTTGTAACAGACCAGTCGCGCATTTTGTAATTCACTTTCTCTACTGCTTGGTTTTTATCTTGGAGCCATGAAACGATCTTTTCTTTTGCTTCATCGGTCTTCAAGCCGTTAAAGTCGCCCGAATTCATCAAGTACCCAGACTCTGTTACTGCTGTTTCTGATATAAGATGCTGCCACACCTGTTTCTGATGATCAGGAGTCAATGACTTTTCGACATCTTTTTCATCTACCCATATAAGAGAGTGTAGTTTGGCTTCATTAACATCTTGTTCGCCTTGATTCTTAAGACTATCTACTTCAGCCAGAAATCCAGTTGTATAGGCGTGTCTATTTTCATTTTTATGCGATGCACAGTAGCTTGCACCAGTTATCCAACGAGATTTTTTGACAATTTTCGCATCAGGAATAGATGCCTCTTCACTGATCTCTGCCAACGCCGCTTGCTCATCTGACTGACCATTCTCTATTCCACCCATAATGGCAGTCGTAATACCACTTAGGGAGCCATGCCAATTAAGCAGAGCAAACTTTCCTGTAGATTTGTCTTTTAGATGAACAATCACTGTCTCTCTAACGATTTCTGGCCCTAATTCTGGCTGAGGGGGATTAAATGAATCGTCTTTAGATGGAACGAC
>Ga0306866_1000405_pt1 | contig 13855 bp, 18 predicted proteins | sample AntRauTorckE5432_FD_190450 | JGI IMG/M metagenome (GOLD analysis project Ga0306866, IMG submission 190450) | Saline lake microbial communities from Rauer Islands, Antarctica - Metagenome Torckler E5 #432 (v2) (version 2) | ecosystem: Environmental > Aquatic > Non-marine Saline and Alkaline >...
CGATATCAGACGGTCCTAGTCCACTGTGTGCATACTTTGTGAAAGACATTAGCAGACAATGCGAAGTAGTAAGTTATTCGGATTTGTTCTAATGGGTAGCTTAATCCCTGGCGCGGCAATTATCTATACAAGGAATGGCGGAACGATTTTCGGCCAGTATAGAGACCCGCCACACAACCAACGGCCACCGTGGGTAGTTAGTGAAACCAAAGGCTCTTATGTTACTAGCTTACCTGATAACACATGGTATGAGATACAGCGTATAGCTGAAGAGAACTCAACACTAAAACTACAGCTTGACAAGTTGCTCACTATCTATTATACTGTAAAGAGTGAATATAATGAGGATAGCAAATGACTGAAGTAAACGAACACAAGTACGACGACTTAGACTTTGACAGCGTAGAAAGCATAGTTGAGCTAGCAGAAATGTACACCAAGGGCCCTTATCAAGATAGTGGCGAAACAAGCTCGACTGAATCTTACGGTGGCATTATCTCGCAATACAACAATGCACCACGAAACAACTACGAAAATGCTGCTCCGGTATTCTACCTAGATCGTTCAGGTTTTGCTCCTGAAAAGAAAATTGAGATGAAAGCAATGTGGTTCGATGAAGACGGCCACCGTGTAGCCAAGCCAGTAAGGAAGAACGAAGATGAGTAAATTTTGTAATCATTTCTTTTCTACGCACTCGCACATCAAAGGACTACAGTGCATCAGCCGTGGTATTGAAGTACCAGACACTACCTATCAATTGTCGGGCGATTACAAGAAAGACGTAGAGTCGTTAATCGACACTATTGAGATGTTAAAAAGGGAGAGAAATGTCCAACAAACTACCACTTAAAGATATACTCGCTGCGGTTGACATGAATGCGAAAAACGTCTGGGCAGAACTAGACGATGACGAAAAGAAGCAAGTCAGCTTTTGGCTGCTCAATCGATATGTAAGCAGTGTCAAAGGCAACAGAGAAAAGCAAGAACTTGCTATTCTAAAGACCAATGAATACTATAACAAACACTTTAACGATATTGGTGTAGGTAAAGAAAACGGACATCCACAGCTGATGTGGCATTTGCTGTGTGCTAGCGGCGGCACAGGAAAGATTGAATTTCACCAATGGTTAGGCTTCAAGAAAAAGAAAGGCAACAACAAAGCTATCAGACTACTTGAACGTATCTACCCCAATATGAAACTAGACGAGGTTGAATTACTTGCTAGACTATCTACAACAAAAGAACTCAAACAACTGGCTGAAGAACATGGCATCGAAGGCGTCAAGCTCTGAGAAACCCTACAAATGCGAATACTGTAAGAAAGGCTTTGTCAAAGAAAAGACACTGTTCTCTCATGTATGTGAAAAGAAAAGACGTGCACTACAGAAAGACGAAAAGCGTGTACGTCTAGGCTTTTACGCATTCAGTCAGTTCTACAAGCTCAGTGCCGGAGCAAAGCGAGACAAGACCTACGAAGAGTTTTGTAACAGTCAGTATTACAATGCGTTTGTAAAGTTCGGTAGCTTTGTTTCAAACGTCAAGCCCTTATACCCAGAGAAATACATTAACTATGTAGTGACCAGTGGCGTTAAACTAGACCAGTGGTGCAGAGAAGAGATGTATGAAACATACGCAACTGAGCTTATTCGCAAAGAAGGTGTAGAGACTGCACTCGAGCGGTCAGTTAACACAATGGTAGAATGGGCTGAAGAAAACAATTCAGTCTGGAATCACTATTTCATGTACGTAAGTCCCAACAGAGCTGTATGGCACATACGTGACGGTAAAATTTCACCTTGGCTGCTATTGAACTGCAAGACAGGCAAAGAGATGTTAAATAAGTTCAGCGACGAGCAGTTGAACTTGATATATCATGTGCTAGATCCTAAGCATTGGGCTCTTCGCTTCAAGCGTCAGGCAGATGACGTTAAACTAGTTAAAGAGGTGGTCAAAGAAAGCCGCCTCTAGGAGCGGCGATGAAAATACTGATTATGGGACTACCTGGCAGCGGAAAAACATGGTTAGCAGAAAGATTACAAAAGCACCTAAATTGCGCCTGGTTTAATGCAGACGAAGTACGTAAGATGTCAAACGATTGGAACTTCGATAAGACGTCTAGAACACGACAAGCGTATCGTATGCGTAATATGGCAGACTATGAAGTAGGATGCGGCAGCACAGTTATATGTGACTTTGTATGCCCAACAAACGAAACAAGATTGTCGTTTCGTCCAGACATAACAATTTGGCTCGACACTATCACTGAAGGTAGATTTGACGACACAAACAAGGTGTTTTGTCAACCAGACTATTACGACGTGCACATCGATACGCACCTCACAGAGCAAGAAGTTGAAAGGCTTGCTGAAAGACTAAAACAAAGAATAGGTAAGTAGTCCACGAGTAAGCATTGACATCGACTTTGGTGATAAATACACTGTAGGAGAATTGAACGGAATGTTTAGCAGGAAACATACACCTGAAGCAAAATTAGCAGTTAGTAAAGCTAACAAAGGCAAACCAGCATGGAACAAAGGTTGCCCACAAACTGACAAGGTTAAAGAAGCAGTTAGTAAAGCTAACAAAGGCAATCTCGCTTGGAACAAGGATAAGCCTCGTTCTGATGAGGAGAAACAGCATATGAAAGCGGGTTGGGCCAAAAAGATTTCGGAAGGGTATGAAGCACACAACAAAGGTAAGACTTTATCTAAGGACTACGTTTGCGAACACTGTAAACGATCGTTTTCAAAACCTAATTTTACTCGCTGGCACGGTGACAAGTGCAAAGAGGCATAAATGGATATTGACATAGACTTTGCTGACAGAGACGAGATACTTAATAAGATCGATCATCGTGTAGCAGCACTAGAGATCGACAAGAAGCACAATACAGGTGTGTATGCAACAGAGATCCCACATAACCCTGTGACCAATATCGCAACTATCGATTATAAGACTGCTGACGCTAGAGGGTATTTCAAACTAGATTTCCTAAACGTCAGCATCTATGAAGGCGTAAAAGACGAACAACATCTAACAGATTTGTTAGAAAGACAGCCAATGTGGGACTTGCTTGAGCATGACGAGTTTGCTAATCAGGTGTTCCACCTTAACGGTCACGGTGACATCCTACGTCAAATGAAACCCAAGAACGTGAGTCAACTGGCCGCTGTGCTAGCAATGATACGTCCTGCTAAGCGATACTTAATAGGCAAGGATTGGGATACAGTAATGGATGAGGTGTGGACTAAACCCACAAACAATGAGTACTACTTCAAACATTCGCACTCAGTAAGTTATGCGATGGCAGTAGTTGTTCATATGAATCTTTTATGTGAGCAGATTAGTTCTTAGGTTTGCGGACTAGTTGGATGGACTTGCGTTTAACACGCTTAATGGCAAGGTTGTTAATATTGACACACGGTCCTGTAGTAACCTTTACATCTTTAGAGTTCATAGTAATAATCGAATAACGAAACGGTTCCATCTCTTTTCGCAAGAAAATATTAATTGGAATTGACCGGTTCGACTCCCACCACCATATCTCTCCTAGCTCGATAAAGTCTAATTTTTCTGCTTCGGATTGTAAGTAAGTAAAAACATACATGCTAGTTACTACTTGATCCTGATTTATAATGATCCCGACATATTCTTGCCCGCCGTAGCTGACAACGCTTATGAATGGGAAATTTTGTTGAATATCTTTTGTTAGCATTAAGTTCTTGTTTAGTTGTTGTTTTTCGATAAATACAGTATGCAGCTTACACCAAGATATTTAGTCAAAAACAGAACCCTGATTATTTCAAATGAAGTGGGCGTAACAACGGAGTACAGACCAGTGTATCAAAGAGAACTTCAAGTTTACCGAGGAATTGACAACGTATTAGAATTTCAGATTCTAAATTCAGATCAAAAGCCTATTCATCTGAACACTAGAGAGGTTAAGTTTGTTGCGTTCGACTCTCACAGACAACTTGTTATCGACAGAACAGCAGAAATAATCAACGCAAACAAAGGTCTTGTTAAGGTTACTATCACAGACAACGACGTCTTGAATGTAAAGCAGCAGTACCTCCACTACAACGTTTATATCGTAAACGACGATACGAGTCAAACACTTACGTACACCGACGAGCATTTTAACGCAAACGCAATAATCTACTTGAGTTCAAGAGCATTCCCGGGACCAAAAGCATCAATCGTTATTGAAGAATTCTTCCCTCAGGGGTCAGTTGACAGCGTGTATCCATCCGAGGCAATATCAGCTCAGCCTGGAATCAACGGAAACGAAGCAATACACACAGCAGCTATCTATACCAATGGGTATATAGGCGACGTCATTATCGAAGCTACTCTTGAGAATCAAATAGTAGGCGAGTCACAAGTTGAATGGACAGAGATTGCTCGTGTCACTCTTAACGGCGAAGAAGAGTATCCAACTCCGATAAACTTCACTGGCGTGCTCAGCTATGTTAGAATCGTAGCAACAGAAGATCCTCGCGACACAATCGAAAAAGTCCTAATTAGAAATTGACAAGTCATTGATTTTGCGCTATAATTTATAAATGAGCGCCGTATCCGAAACAACATTAACTTATTTGCCAGCGAAAAGCAAGATGTCTCCCAAGGGGTAGCTGAGCTTTAACGCCTAAACGGTGTCTGTTTCAACTGCGGGTTGACTAAGTACTATTATGATAATATATAAAATCACAGCCCCAAACGGCAAACAATATATAGGACAGTCTATTTATACTCTTGAGGAAAAGACAAGCTGGTACAAAAAGTCTGTTAAGATAGATAAGACCAACCGGGCTATCTTTAATTCTATCCGCAAGTACGGTATAGAAAATATGAAATTCGAAGTAGTTGAAGAGAGCAACACCTGGACTAAAGACGAGCTCAACAATAGAGAAATTTATTACATTGATGCGTTCGGAACATATTACACATTAGGCAACGGTTATAATATGACTTACGGCGGAGACGGTTTAGATTCAAAATCAGCTAGAGCTGCTATAACAAAGTGGTACAGCAATATGTCACTAGAACTAAAAGAACAAAAGTCGCACAACAGTTCTGTTGCTCAAAAAAAGCGGTATCAAGATAACCCCGACAGTAATGAAACTCGCAACAGAAAGAAAAAGTCACATCAGGGAACTTATATCATAGAGTGCCCTGAAGGCAACGTTTATCACGTAAACAATGGATTAAAAGAATTTGCAGAACAGAACACAGAAACTCTTGGAGTAACTTACTGGCAATTGTTTAATGCGTACAGAAAGTCCTATCAAAATACTACAACTGTTAGAAAACGAAAAGATCTAAACAAGTGGAAGGTTACTCGAGTTGTCAAATAGCGTTAGTGAGTTAACACTGTCTTATTGGAAGACAGGAAGAAAAACAAGGACAACGCCCAAAGGCTGGGTAGCAGGTAACGCTGTCTGCTGTCACCAAAACGGACACTCTGCAGATACACGAGGGCGCGCTGGATTCATTGCTAACAGTGACGGCGGTATTAGTTATTCTTGCTTTAACTGTGGGTTTAAAGCCTCATGGCGACCTGGACGCAACTTGTCATTTAAGTACAAGAAACTTCTGCGTTGGTTAGGTACTCCAGACGACACTATTAACAAACTAGGACTACAAGTTCTCAGAGAAAACGAAGGGGTAGAGACTGCGGAGTTTAAGACAAGTCTGCCCACGTTCGAAGAAGGCAAGTTGCCGCAAGATGCTGTGAAGATCAGCGAAAATACAAACTTGAGCAAGCATTTTATAAAAGTCGTCGAGTACATGCAGGCGCGCGAGTTGTATCTAGAAGACTACCCTTTTCATTGGACGAACAATCTCGGATTTCGCGATCGCCTGATCATTCCGTTTTACCACGAAGGCACGATAGTAGGGTATACAGCAAGAACAACGGACCCTGACAAAAAGCCAAAGTATCTAGCAGACGAACCAGTAGACTATGTATTCAACTTAGATGAACAGACATACGACAAGGACTTTGTTCTAGTCTTTGAAGGACCTATAGATGCAATCTATATGGGAGGTTGTGCACTGCTCGGTTCAGAGATAAGTGACGGACAAATGCTGCTTCTCAACAGGTTAAATAAGGACGTAGTAGTTGTGCCTGATAGAGACGCAGCCGGTAAGAAACTAGTGGAGGATGCACTTGGTAGAGGATGGAGTCTGTCAATGCCCGAATGGGAGGACGACATTAAAGATGTCGGCGATGCAGTTCTAAGGTACGGCCGACTATACACCCTCTACAGTATCGTCAAAGCAATCGAAAGCTCTCCACTAAAGAACAGATTGAGAGCAAAGAAATGGTTCATTACAGACAGCTAACTGAATGTGTAAAGTCATGGATAGCAGGTTATTTTTTAAGTAACCACAAGAAATATGCAGTAGAAGGTTTTAAAGCAAGCTCATTTTATGACGCTACTGTGGTATGTATTGGACAGGAAAAAGACAGTGAAAGCCTGACAATATGGCAAGCTAGCGACGACAATCTCTTTAAGAGGTTTTCGCAACAAGGCCCTCACAGCATAGGGTTATGGTATACGTCTATGTTGGCTAGAGCAGGTCTGACGTTAGATGATACAAGTTGGTTTGAATACATGCGTCGCAACGGCGATCCTGAACGATTGTTTATGGACGTTATTAGCGATTTCATAATAACTACAGGCTGTGGTTACGACCCAACTACGCAACTCAGGCAAGAGGTAAACAAAGGATACTTTGACTGGAGATCTGATCTAACATCAAGACAGGATCTTTGCGATATTGTAGCAGCAACTCAACAGGTATATGTATATGTGATTCATAATATACTGTGCTGGACAAGAATGTACATGCCCAGTTCTAACCTTGTTTTAGTGGGCAGCTACGATATTGATAGACTTGCGCACGAGGATCTACAAAATTTCTATCAAAAAGTGGAGCACTATAACTCACTGAAATCATTGACAAAAACAACAAAGGTACTATAATAAACGAATGGCAACTAGACAAAATACTGATTATGGTTATGAAATTCAAAAGATATATCTAGAAATGATGCTGACAGACGCTGAGTCGTTTGTTAGGTGTCAAGGTGTATTCGATGTAAATGCGTTTGACAGACGACTACAGCCCGCCGCAAAGTTTCTTGATGACTACGTCAACGAGCATAACGCAATGCCCACGTTCGACATGGTTAACGCTGCAACCAAAGCAGGTTTCAAAGATCCAGGACAGCTACAAGAGAATCATTATGATTGGCTATTGACTGAGTTTGAGACGTTCTCAAGACACAAAGCACTTGAAGCAGCTATTCTTAAATCTGCTGACTTGATCGAAAAAGGCGAATATGGCCCTGTAGAAGACCTAGTAAAGTCGGCGGTCCAAATTGGTCTTCAAAAGGATCTAGGCACAGACTACTTCAACGACCCGAGAGCACGGTTGTCGGCTATCAAAGACAACAACGGACAGGTATCTACAGGCTGGGCAGCATTGGATAATAAACTGTTTGGTGGCTTCAACCGAGGCGAACTAAATATATTTGCTGGCGGATGCGTAGTTGCCGAAACTGAGGTAAAAATAATTGAATTATACAACATTGACAAATTTATTGAAACAGGAGTTCTTAACAGTTAAAGGATCATTTAACGGTAAGAAACACCTTCCTGATGACGTGCTCGACAGTATATTAGTTCATACTGCTTTTTTAAATTATGACGCTACTATTAATACTCGAGTATCGTACATATTAACAAACACACAACATCAGCTATTGTGTAGTAACTGTAAAAAACCGTTAGAAGTAACGTCGACAATCTATAATCCTCCTGAGTATTGTTCGAGTAAATGTAGTGCTACTAGCGACAAGACAAAGAAACTAAGAGCAGATACTAGCAAAAAGACATACGGTTACGCAAACGTGTTGCAGAATCCTGAGGTGAAGCAACGAATATTATCAAAAAATATAGAAAAGTACGGAGTTGACAACGTTGCCAAGTCTCAGTTAGTAAAGGACAAAATATCCAAGAAAGCTAAAGAAAATGCCCCTCGACGACTACTTCTAACACAGGAGACAGTACGGCAACGGTATGGTGTGGACCATGTGTCTAAATTAGACAGGGTTAAAGACAAGAAAAAACAGACTTGCTTGGATCGTTACGGTACTGCTCATTACTTTAGTACGCAATTACACAAGGACAAGACCAAACAAACAATGCTGAAACTATACGGTGTAGAAAACGCGTCTCATAGTCCTTATTTCATTGACAAGATACGTACTACTAAGCAGGATAGATACCAGAACAGTGCTTACAATAATAGAGAACAAGCATTAACGACCATGAACGAACTCTACGGCGATGTTAGTGCAAGGCAATACTGGAGTGCACTTGCATCTAGTACGTTGTTGTCAGCTGACGAGTTAGCACGATACGCTAGCGGCAAAACTGTGAACAGTATGGCGGAGTCGTTAGAAGTTGCTCCTACTACAGTGTATTGCTATTTAAAAAAGTATAACATCTCTAACTTCGATAGTCGTAATAATCAGTATGAAGACATGATACGTTCGTTCTTAGATGAACATGGAATTAGCTACGAAACAAATACAAGATCTGTCATACCGCCCTTAGAACTTGATTTCTATATTCCACAGCACAGTTTATGTATAGAGTGCAACGGCATGTTTTGGCATAGCGAATTACTAGATAAGGATAAATCCTACCATCTAAACAAAACAAAACGATGTAACGACAAAGGGTTACAATTATGGCATCTTTGGGATTACCAAGTAGACCGTAACCCTGACTTAATAAAGAGTATGCTAACCCACAAGTTACTTAAACAACCTAACAGAATCGGTGCACGTAGTTGCTCTGTTGTAAACTTGACAGCACAAGATTATCGATCTTTCCTAGACGAGAATCATATTCAGCAGTCTATTAATTCTAAGGTAAAGTTAGGATTATTGTATAACAACGAGATACTAGCAGTAATGGGGTTTGGTGCATCACGGTTTGAAAAAGATACTTGGGAACTGCATCGTTTTTCGATTAAGAAGAGCTATCACATTCCTGGAGCGTCCAGTAAACTGTTTCGTAACTTCTTGACAACACAGCAGAATTGTTGTAAAATTATATCATATGCCTCGCGCGACTTCAGCAACGGAAACATGTACCAAAAACTGGGATTTAGGTTTGTAGACTATACTCCACCGGGATACACGTACTTTAAATCTCACGCAGTGTTTAATAGAGTGGCATTTCAGAAACATAAACTAAAAGATGTGTTAGAACACTTCGACGCTGGACTATCAGAATGGCAAAACATGATTAACAACGGATACAACCGATTTTGGAACACAGGAAACATAAAATATGAATTTACTAGATAAAAAAATTGAGTGGCTGTCGGCTCTATACCCTACAGACAAGTTGCGAAAATTATCAGAAGACCAATTATGTCTATTGTACGACCGCAGTCAACCAAAAAAGGTTCACATAAGTTCGTTGGAAAAAGTTCCAACGAGTGGCTATCGAATTAGTAGCCCTGACGGGTATGTTAACGCGCACTCATGGCGGAATAAAGGAAACAAGGAGTGTGTTACTGTAAGCACAGATGCCGGCAGTTCTATAACTGCTAGTATAGACCATTTTTTCGAACTGTTCAACGGCAAGTGGAAATACGCTAGTACGCTACTCGTCGGCGACTGTATTAGTACAGAGTCCGGCTCCGAAGTAGTAACCAGTATAGAAGCAGCAGGACAGCGTACAGTATATGACTTTCACATTGATCATGAAAACCACAGATACTACACTAATGGATTGTCTAGTCATAACTCAGGTGCTGGTAAAAGTCTGTTCCTTGCTAACCTAGGTGTGAACTGGGCACTGCAAGGCATGAACGTGTTGTACCTAACTCTAGAGCTGAGTGAGAACTTGGTGTCGATGCGTGTTGACTCAATGACCACAGGCATTGGCACACGTGATATCTTTAAGAACATCGACGACGTTGAGATGAAAGTAAAGATGATTGGCAAGAAGGCAGGAGCCTTCCAAGTCAAATACATGCCTTCCGGTAAGACGCCCAACGACATTAGAGCATACGTCAAAGAGTACGAAATCAAATCGGGCAAGAAAGTAGACGTTCTACTGATTGACTACCTCGACTTGTTGATGCCCAACGGTGCTAAAATATCAGCAGAGAACTTGTTCATCAAAGACAAGTACGTGTCAGAAGAGTTGCGTAACTTAGCAATGGAACTGAATACTGTATTTGTAACAGCAGCACAGTTGAACAGGGGCGCCGTAGAAGAAATAGAATTCGATCACTCGCACATATCAGGCGGCTTGAGTAAGATACAAACAGCAGATAACGTGTTCGGTATCTTTACGTCAAGAGCAATGCGAGAACGCGGCAGGTATCAGATACAGCTGATGAAGACACGTTCGTCTAGTGGCGTAGGTGCTAAGATTGACCTAGGCTTTAACGTAGACAGTTTGCGTATTGTTGATTTAGACGAAGATGAAGACGATCCAAGCCAAGCAGCTTCTGGCGGTCAGGGCAGTGGAGCAATTGTAAACGCACTCAAGCGCACATCAAACTCCCAGGAAACAACAAGGAGTGATCCTTCAGAAGGTAAAAATATAGGCAAGGTTCGTGCTGAAACAGAAAGCACTCAATTAAGACAGTTTATAAACAATATAGGAAACGGCGACGACGATGATTGATAGTAAGATTACAAAAATCTTAAACAAAGAAAAACAAAGACAAAAAGACACAGTTGAACTTATAGCCTCTGAAAACTTTGCAAGTCAAGCAGTAATGGATCTGTGTGGCTCAGAGTTTACAAACAAATACGCAGAAGGCTACCCAGGTAAGCGTTACTACAACGGCTGTGGTCCTAGCGATGAAATTGAAACTCTAGCAATAGAATCGTTGTGCGAACTGTTTAACTGCTCGTATGCAAACGTCCAACCGCATTCAGGAGCAAACGCAAATACCGCAGTGTACCAAGCTCTACTGAGACCCGGTAGCAAGATCTTAGGCATGGACTTGGCATCAGGCGGCCACCTTAGTCATGGAGCTAGGGTAAACCTGTCAGGCAAAGTTTATACCTCATTTGCATACGGTGTAGACGAGCAGGGCTTTCTAGACTACGATGACATCGAACGCATCGCAGGCCTAGTTAAGCCAGATCTTATTGTAGCTGGTGCAAGCGCCTACCCGAGGCAAATTGACTGGAAGCGTTTTCGTGAGATAGCAGATTCAGTAGGTGCATATCTATTAGCAGACTGCTCACACTACTCAGGCTTGATTGCAGGCGGTGCATATCCGAGTCCAATTAAATATGCTGACGTAACTACTACAACGACCCACAAAACTCTAAGAGGCCCACGAGGCGGCGCGATAATGTGGAACAACGACGAATATACACGCAAGATCAACTCTGCAATATTCCCAGGCACACAAGGCGGCCCGTTGATGCACATCATAGCAGCAAAGGCACAATGCTTTATAGAAGCTCAAGATCCTAGCTTTACTGTTTATGCATTTGATATAACTGCAAACGCTCGAGCAATGTGCAACGTGTTTAAGTTGCGCGGGATAAAAATGCAGACACAAGGCACGGACAGTCATATTATATTGATCGACCTAAGCGACGAGAACGTTACAGGCAGGCAGCTAGCAGACGAGCTAGAGAAACATAACATTACCGTAAACAAAAATGGTGTTCCAAACGACCCGCGGTCGTTTGTAGAAACGTCAGGCATTAGAATTGGTACAGCAGCAGAAACTACGAGAGGACATTCAATTGAGTGGTTTCAGGACTTGGCTAACAGCATAGCCGATGTGATTCAGCAGTTTAAAGGTGCGTAGGAGCTTCTCTCGCTTCGTGTGTGCAACGTAACATCAAAATGCACACTAACACTCGTCATGTTAGTGTGCAAACTCGAGTTACGTTTTGGGCTCACCTAGTATTAGGCGCACCGACACTTTGCGTATGTAAACAGTTGTGTTGGCAGGATACTGAGTGTGCGGTTGTAGGTCAATGCTCACTCCGAATGTACTTGCAGTGAAATCGACATCCATCTTATCTACACCCCAAGTTTTTAAACTTCCAGAATAGGTATTCTTATCTTCGGCTTCAAGGTCAGCTAAGTTCTCTCCGATAGTCTTTTCTGAAAACAGTTTTATAGTCTTGTCTTGTGTTCGGCCTATTCTACTAACATGTAGAAAGACTTCGACACCGATTACATCTTTGTTTCCAGGGTCCAATCTAAGATCTGTAAAAGCAATAGCAGATGATTCTTGATTAACTTTCCCGCCAAAGAAATTGCTTACACCTGTTATAGGTTCAGCACTAACATATTGGTTTTGTCTTGGTACCTTATCAAAGGAGATTTCGTCTTCTTCTAACTCTTGTGTTTGTCGCGGTTGGCTCCAAGGTGTATAAGTTAGGTATCGAACAAACTCCTTGACTGCTTCTGTCTGTACAGCTACAGAGGAGTTACCAACGACACTTCTTGCAACAGCAACATTAACAAAGTCGGACGCAGATGTTGAAGTTATATCAATCGTCGAGTCACCTACTACTGAATAAACTTCTGAACTTGGAGCAACTGGTTCTGTTGGCGCTTCTGCACCTTCTGTAGCAACACTAAATTTGTAGATTTGAATTACATCGTTTAATCCGGCAGTGCCCGGAAACGGTAGTGGTATTAAACTTACACCAGCAACGCCAGGAGCAGTGTCAGCAAACGCATATGACGTTTGAATTGCTGTGGACTCGTCTGTGCCCTCTATCCAATATGAAGCTGTTGCAAGATTATCGTTAGCTCCGCCGGGTGTATCAATAATCGAAAATCTAACGTTAACAAGGTCACCTACGTTGGGCGAAGTAACCTGTGCAACGGTCTGGGCTTGATCTTCGCCACTAGTATCTGTTGCTGTCTGTATTACAGGAAATTGTTCTTCGAGAAAGTAGCCAGCAAGGATAAGGTCACTAGAAGTTATACTAGTCTCTGGAATCCTAAGACCGCCACCAAGAGAAAATGCACGATTCTGCGGTGTCTCTGTGATTCTAAACTGCACATACACCTGCGGCTGCACACTTGCAGGCAGACCGGTGTATTTCAGATAAGCAGTACTTTCAGTACTGTCTACTGTGGCGTCTATTTCTAAGTAGTTACTCGAACCGTCGTTTTGAATCGTAAAGGAGTTAATAGCTCCGTTACCGAACGTGGCTTCAGCAAATATATCAGACGGAACATCGTTAACTGAATAGCTATCGGGATTAAAAAAGAACTGAGAAGGCATATTGTCAGTCTCCTATTTGACAGAAGACTGAAGTGAATATAACTGACAGTACGCCGGCAATTACCATAGAATATCTCCTGTGGTAATAAATTACGCTATGGTAATGTTTGGTGTAACGTCGTATGTGTCGTTTTCGTTAAACGTGTAAGGTCCAGAAGGGTCAACTTCAATGGTTACAATACGCGGAGTAGAACCAGTGGATACAATAGCATAACCTTGTACAGTGCCAGTCCAGCCGCCTGCACCAGTAGTAAAAGTCTGTAGCGGATAGCTAGCAGTATCACCGGTAACAGTCCAAGTGCCGTCGTTAAGAGTAATTCTTGAGTAGCCTGTGCCAGTTGGCTCAGTTAGTGTAGCTGCGGTGATTGTTTCACCTGGGCTTGTGTCTGTGAATAGCAAAAGCTCAAGGTTGGTGCCGCGGTCAACATCAGCATTTGCAAAAATAAGGTTGGCGATTAACGTTTCGCCTTCGTTGGGGGTAAATCCAGCCATTTTTCGATCTCCATTAATGAAAATATGTCATGTATTTAGTTTCATT
>Ga0306866_1000408_pt1 | contig 13776 bp, 3 predicted proteins | sample AntRauTorckE5432_FD_190450 | JGI IMG/M metagenome (GOLD analysis project Ga0306866, IMG submission 190450) | Saline lake microbial communities from Rauer Islands, Antarctica - Metagenome Torckler E5 #432 (v2) (version 2) | ecosystem: Environmental > Aquatic > Non-marine Saline and Alkaline >...
TTTTCATAGTGCCGTCTTTATTGTACACAGACGACTTCTTCTTTTTCTTTTCTGGAGGGTTAGCAATGCTCGCAACAGCGCCTGCACTCGTAGCACCTGCACTTGCTGATTCTAAAATTTCGTGCATCTTCATTGTTATTTCCTAGTATATAGTTATTTATCGTAGCCGTTGATGAATGTAAATTTACGGCGGCGTCAACCCTTCGGTATCTCTTGTTCCGTCGCCTGCTTTGGTCAGGTCGTACTTCATCTCAACTGCCGTTGCGCCAGAAGGCAGTGTTAGACTTCCTTGAATTGATCTATTATCTGGACTTACTACTTTTCGGTATGTTGTACTAATATAGTCTCCGACCCATTCTTGTTTGTTTATAGCTGTGTGCTCAACTACTCTCGCCGGGATAGTAAGCAAACTCGGAGCATACGGTAGTGCACTAAATGTAACGTTATATGTTGTCGGTTTAGTGACTATAAATTCGTGAACATTGTCGAGGTCGTCTAACACAAACATCACTGTTTCGTCTTCGCTAAAAGCAATAGATCGAGGATCATATATACCGTCGTTTCTTAAATTGAAATTCACGTTATCGTAGGTAGCTGTACTAGTGTCAAACGGTGTAGAAAGTATATATTCGTAGATAACGTCGCCTGATTGTCCTACAGTATAGAACCTGGCGCCAGAATTACTGTAAGCAATGTCGAATATATTAAAATCTTGGCTACTGTTAAATGTAAATTCTAGTGTAATATCCGATATATCAAACGGCGTAGCTAAAGTAAACTGGTATACTTGATTACTTGACCGCACAACTAGCATCCTCGTACCATCCGAGCTAAATTCAAAACCCCACGGATTACTAACAAAAAGGTCAGAAAACACATCGTTGTAGACAATAGTGCTTACATCGTACGGTGCGGAAAGATCATACTGGAATACTTTGTTTCCGCTATACCCTAACATAAACAGTCTTGTACCGTCGTTATTAAACGCAACGTCCATTGGTAGCGAGTCTTGGCTAATAAAAGAGAAAGTAACGCCAGTGTTATTTGCTGTACTCAAGTCATAATTTGTAGTCATAGAGTATTCTACCAACCGGTCGTTGCCGTAACCTGTTATATAGAATACTGATCCGTCGTTGTTAAATGTTATACCAGAGGCTAGATACTCTTGCCCGCCGACGTTAAGTTCTACGTCAGTATAAGTGATTGCTTGAATACTTTCAGCCGGAACTATAGAACTTGCAGTGACATCAATTTCGTCTCCTGGCTCACCTTGGTCGTAAGGAATAACAGTGTCACCGGCAATTAGGTCAACAGCTCGGCCGTTTATTTCCCCTATATACGATGTTGTTGTTGATGAGACAAAATCTATGTCTAAGTTGGCAGCCAACGGTCTAGATTCATTTGGACTTATGGATGTAAACATCCTTGGAAGAGAATCTAAGCACAATTGAGTCGGGGCCGAGTCAAGACCAAGTGACGAGATATTAGCAGTCCATTGTGTTCTAAATTCGTCACCGTTAACAGTGCCATTTACTGAGTATTGATGAACTCGATCACTATTGACGCCTACTATGTACATCTTTGTGCCATCGCTACTAAATTTTACAGAATGTACGCCAGAGTCCTGAGAGGACACACTAAATTGTATGCCGTCGTAACTAGCGGTTGAAAGATCATACGCAGTGGTAAATGACCATTGAGTTACTGCACGAGCACCTGTTCCAATTATAAACAATCTTTCACCGGTGTTGTTGAAAGCCATACCGTAGCCTTGGCTTTCAGGTCCTTGGGTATCTAAGCGTACTCCGGACCAGGTTGCCGTTGATATGTCGTAAGGTGTTGATAGTAAGTGTTCTTCGACGTACTCGTAGTTACTGCCAAGAGTGTACATTCTAGTGCCGTCGTTGTTAAAGAGTACGTCTTGCGGGTCTCTCATATCGGAAAATCCAACTACCTCGGTATTATACTGAACACCGTCATAACTTGCAGTGGAAAGATCGTATGCTGAACCTAATGTGTATTGAAACACAGCCGGAGTCCCGTCGCCAACCATATACATCTTCGTCCCAGTGTTGTCAAATGTAACGCCACTCGGATCAACATCTTGAGAGCCTACGGCAAGTGATACTCCGTCGTAACTCAACGTTGAGATATCAAACGGTGTTGCTAACGAGTATTGGTAAATCGAGTCGGTGCTGCCGCCGACTATATACATTTTTGTGCCAGTAGGGTCAAATTCTAGTCCTTGTGGACTGCTATCCTGACTGCCTACAAAAAAGTCCACGCTGTCATAACTTGCGTTATTAATGTCAGTCGGAGTGTTTTCTATAAACACCGTCTCTGAGTTAACTGGGCCGATTGAACCTCTTTTTATCTGAGTGCTGCATCCGTCTTTTGCAAGCAATAAAGTGCCCGACTCGGGCACTGGAAGAGTAGTGCCTGCTAGCTCTGTAGCAGTAGCCGAGGCGAAGACAAAGTTTTGCCCTTTACCTCGGTAACTAGGAAAGTAACTGTTCCAATTTGACTCTTCGAAACCTTGTACTGCTAGTGGTGAAGCAAATATATCAGTTCCTTCGGAGTTAGTTCCTGTAGCACTGATACTTCTAAAGATTACCGGGTCGTCGTACCCGTTCGGTAACGTAATATCAAGAGTAGTTATAGAACCGTTAGCAGTTTTAACCATCTCGGTTCCGGTATTTGGGTTTATCCATATATCTTGTATGCTATCGCTTGTTGAATCTTGGTATCTTCCAGTAAAGATTGCACTTCCGACGAACCAAGCAGTTCTTAGACTAAAGTGATAGACATAGTTTGCTGCTTCGACTCCTTCTATCCCGGTGTCAGCAATAGACGCAATATAAAGTTCTGTGCCATCAGGCTTAAGGTTTACACTTTGGATAATAGTGTCTGCGCCGGTACAAGGACCTAGTGATAAGGTGCCTGCTTGAGATATAGTTCCGATATTCCAAGGAGTTGACAAGGAGTGCCAATAGACTGTTGTCTGATCAACTCCATATAAGAAGTTACCGCTCGAATTCCAAAATATTTTGTTGCCAGTAAAGTTTGTAGTCGAAGAAAAGTCGTACGATGCAGTTGAAATATCCCACGGTGTAGACAGCGAGTATTGGTAAATTCTGTTGGTGCCAGAAACTCCAACAAAGTACAACTTGGTACCGTCGCTTTTTAGTACTACATCTGAGACCTCAGTGTCTCGAGCACTGACATCTAAAAACTTTTCACCTGTTTGTGTTGTAAAATCATATCCAGTCTCGAACGTTATCTGTGCAATCGAAGCAGTAGAATTGTTTAGTCCGGCTATATAAAATTCAGTTCCGTCGGGTTTCAGTGTCGACCCTCTTGGCTCTGATAGCGTAGTAGCTGCACTGTTGCTAGAGTTTAATTCGGCAGACGCGATGTACCACCGAGCAGTCGGTAATGCTGCTAAATCGCCGTCGCCTTCGGCTCGCTGGCGAGAAGATGCGTAGATTCCATAATTAATCAGCCTACTCATTGTTTATTCTCTCTTATTAAAGTTTTATGCATTCGCTACCTCAAGCATGTTGTTATTTGTATTTATGGTGTTAGGCCTCTAGTATCTCTGATCCCTGGTGCTAGTTTGGTTAGGTCGTATCTTGCTTCGGTAATTTCTTGTCCTTCGTCTGCTATAAACTTATACTGAACTGCTCGGCTGCCGGCACTTATAGAAGCATATGAAGTTTCTATGTAATCTTCAACCCATTGTTCGCTGTTTACGTTAGTGTGCTCGATTGAGCGATCAGGAATTATCAGACGTCCTGGCTCAAACGTTTGTGTTGCAAATTGTAGAGTATAAGCATCTTCTACGATAGAATATTGATAAACAGAGTCTGTACTTGCACCCACCATGAACAGCACCTGTTCGTCGAGGCTTAATTTAAAATCTCGAGGAGACCCGTCTTGAGATCTTGTATCTAGACTACTTTCGTCGTCTGTTGCAGTTGCTATATCAAATGCTGTTGACAGTGAATACTGATAGATTATTTCGTTGTTGAGTCCTAGTATATACATTTTTGTGCCATCTGCGCTAAACTCAACGCTTAGTGGTACGTCACCTTGCGAGGTTTGAAAATTAAAACTTATTGAATCATAAGTTGCTGTCGTAACATCAAATCCAGTTGACAACGTGTATTGGTAAACAGAATTATTCGTGCCACCCGCAATGTACATTTTAGACCCATCGTTATTAAAAGTAACATCATACAGCAAAGCGTCTTCGGCGATTGCAAAGTTTCTGTCGTTGTATGTTATCGACGATACATCATATGGTATTGCAACATCATATTCAAATACTGTTGCAGTATCTGCACCTACTAAGAATAATTTTAATCCGCTAGTGTTGAATGTTAAACTATACGGCTGAGTCATTTGGCCGGCTACACTAAAATTAACCTCGTCGTAACTTGCTGTTGACAGGTCAAAAGGTTCGCCTAGTGTGTACTGGAATATCGAATCACTGTCAGAACCTACAACGTATAAAGCAGTCCCGTCGTTATTAAACACGAGGCCTAGTGGAGCTATTTCCTGCGCACTAATATCAAAACTTACTTCGTCGTATGCAAATCCTGAAATTTCTTCATCAGTTGAAGTGATAGTTGCATCGGCAGTTAGCGGCGTAGCTGTCCCTTCTACGAACGGTATGCCGTTGACTGTGTTGTTTACAGAGAACTGTAAAAGTCTAACGCTGCCGGCGCCGTCGGCTCCGATATAAAATTTTGTCCCGTCAGTACTCCAAGCTATATAAGTCATTGAGGTCGCAGGTAAAGGGTTAAGACTGACGTTGTCGTAGACTAGGGTAGAAACTTCCCATGGTGTTGACAGAGAATACTGCATTATCAAGAACGGTGACCCCGTTGACATAACATACAACCTAGTTCCGTCAAGGTTAAAATGAATGTCGTACGGATTTGCACTGTCTTCCACTCCAAGATCAAAACTTTTATTGTCGTAAGAAATTGTAGTTGTGTCAAATGGAGTACTGAGTGTATACTGGTATATAAACTCACTACTTCCTAGAATATACAATTTTGTCCCGTCGGGCTTAAATTTTACCTTGTACGGAAATGTCTCGCTAACACTGTAAGGAGAGTTGGAGTAAGCAACCGTGGCGTTAGGCCTAAACACAGCGGAGGTTACGTCAAACGGAGTTGGCAGTAGAAACTCAGCTACTCTTGAGTTATTTGCTTCGTAAGCATAAAGTTTTGATCCGTCGTTGTTAAACTCAAATGAGAACGGATCGCTCAGTCCGCCATTAACAGGAATGTCTTGGGTAAGCGTGAAAATATCAATAAAATCGTTTGCATCAATCATAGTTGATATATCGTACGCTGTGTTTAGGTTATATTGATAAATGCGACCACCAATTATAACATAGATCTTTGTTCCGTCGTTATTGAAATTGAGATCGTAGGTTCCGGTTTGATTAACAAAACTGAATATGACGCTGTCAAAAGTTGCTGTCGACAGATCAAACGGTGTACTCAGAGTGTACTGGTTTATATTACCGGTGTTAACACCTGAGATGTACATCTTTGAACCTATGTCATTAAAAGTAATTGCCCACGGTACAGTTTCTTGTGCTCCAACAGCAAGCGACACGCTAGTATAACTCGCAGTTGTTACGTCATATGCTGTTGATAAATCATATTCGTAGACGTTATCGTTGTCTGCTTCTAAAAGGAACATTTTAGTTCCATTGGCTCCAAATGCCATTCCCAGGAAGGTCGAGCCGCCAACTGCGCTAATGTCGACGCTGGTAGCTCCGGTTTCTGTTGCAGTAGACATATCGTAAGGAACAGCTACATCAAACTGATGCACTATGCCACTGAACGTTAAAATGTATAACCTAGTCCCGTCTGGGTTTAGAACAAATTCCGATCCGTCGTTAAAGTTAACAACGTTTAGCGCACTAAAAACAACACCTGGCTCTCCGTCGCCGTTTGTAAGATCGAATGCGATAGACAGATCATATTCGTGTAGCTCGCCGAAGTTACCTCCGGACATATACATTTTTGTACCGTTATCGTTAAATTCTACACCGTAAGGAAACGAATCTTGGTCTGTCACGTCGTAAAACGTCTCGATAGTCGACATTGTTGATATATCAAAAGGGGTTGACAACGAATATTGCAGAATTCTTGCCGAGCTGGTATTAACTACAAAGAATCTAGAACCGTTTGCACTAAAAGTTCCACTCTGCGGGTAATTCAGGAAACTATTCCCGTCATTGCCGTATTTGTCAAACACGTTCGGTCCAAGGCCTATAAAAGTAAGAGTCGATATGTCGTAAGGCGTAGACAGCGTGTAATGGAAAAAGTCTCCACTAGAGTCGCCTATAAAGGCTAGTTTAGTGCCGTCATTGCTAAAGTCGATACTACGTGCCCGACTGTCTTGGCTATTTACATTAAAACTCACGTTATCGTATGTTGCAGACGTGATATCAAACGCAGTAGACAAAGAATATTGAAATATGTTGTTACTGTTATCGCCGAGCACATACATTTTTGTACCAACGTCATTAAAGACTATGTCTTGCACTGCGTTTTCCTGAGTTGACAAACTGAAGCTAGTAAACGCAGGCGAATCGATTCCTATAGTTGTTATATCAAAAGGTGTTGATAGTTCTATTTCATAGACTGTGTTGAAGTCTGCAAGATATACTTTAGTTCCTGTGTTGTTAAACGTTATTGCGTTCAGCTCACCGGCTAGCGTACTCAGATTTATACTTGCGCCACTTGGTGAAAATACGTTGCCGGATAAATCGTACGGAGACTCAAGAGTTAGCTGGTATATAGTGGTTACGACCAACACAAATAGACTAGCCCCGTTATTATTAAAAGCAATAGACACCGGCGCCCCGTCCCCAAGAGTTAGTTGAGAAACGTCGTATCTTACTTGATCGTAGGTTGCTGTTTGAACATCAAACGGAGTTGTCAACGAGAACTGGTAGATAGAATCTGACCTAATGCCTACCATGAAGATTTTAGTACCGTCGTCATTAAACTCGATTCCTTCCGGGTCGTAGTCTATTACAAATCGATATTCAACACCGTCGTAAGATGCTCCACTAATAGGATCAGAAAGTTTGCCGTCTAACGGAATAACTGTATCCCCTGCTAACATTGTAGAAGAAAGGGGACTAATGGGTGTTGTAAATGTTGTAGTCGTTGAAGTCGACGAGTTAACTGGATCTAAGTTAGTATCTTGTGATATGCATCTTCCCGGGTCCAGATCGAACGACGAGAACATTCTTGGCAAACTATCACGACAGACTACTGTTGGCGCATTAGTTAAGCCTAAAGACGAAATATCGGCTGAATATTCTGTTAAAGTTAGTCCGTAATCAAAGAGTGCAGGAGTTGACCCATCGGCTCCATCGGCTGTGAGTCCTGAAACAATTATTCTTGAGTCGTCGTCTGTTACATCTATCCTTAAACCAGTTCCTGCGCCTTGCGGAAAATTTTCTTCATTAACAGAAAAGTACTCTGCGTAAGAGAAGCTGAGCCCGGTAGGGAAGGTAGTTAAGTCGAATCCGGTAGTCAATGTGTACTCGTATAGTCTGTTATCATTGTGTAACGTAAACAGTCTAGTTCCGTCTGAATTAAACGCTATTGACCGATAGTTATTTTCAGTTGGCAGAAATCCAACTGATACATTGTCATACGTTGTTGTAGAAATATCAAACGCAGTTGACAACAAGTATTGGTGTATGTTAGTTGATTCTGCAATAAACATTTTTGTGCCATCAGTATTAAGTTCAACACTAATCGGTACACCTCCTCGTTCCGACACTTGAAGACTGGCATCGAAGCTTACACTGTCGTAAGAAGCTGAACTAACGTTGTACGGTGTTGTCAAGGTATATTGATATACTGAATTAGGAGATGACCCTAATACATACATCTTAGTTCCGTTGTTATTAAAGTTTAAGTCAACCGGGTTATTTTCGGTTGACACGCTGAGCGTTATATTGTCAAAAGAACCGCTGGATAAATCATAAGGTGTACTTAACGTGTATTGGTATATCTCACTGCTTGCTGTACCAACAAGGAATACCTTGCTTCCTCCAGCAGCTACTCTTACACCGGCTGGATCGTTTGTTTGTGTGTCGACTAGGAGGTCTCTGCCACTGAACACTACTTCTTTTATATCTTTAGGAGCAGATCCGATATCTACAGGTCCTAAGTTTCCTCTAACTACGCTAGTGTCAGTACCGTCTTTAACAATAACTGGGTCGCCTTCAACCAGTACTATTCCACTAATAGTTACTAGATTAGTATTAGTAGTGGCGGCTTCTATAACATAAGGAGCACCTAGCCCTTTATACCCAGGAGCATAACCAGTCCAGTTAGAGTCTCCGAACTCTTGTTCAATAGGATCCGAGATGTATACAAAATTATCTTGTGTTGGTTTTATAATAGGCATGGTATGTTAGCATCGTTCCTTAATTATGTTGTATTTAGTTCGAACGAGAAAAGGAGTCTTAGGGTATTAGATATCTCTAATACCCGGCGCTAATTTAGTCAGATCGTATCTTGCTTCGATTATCTCTTGACCATCATCTGCTACAAACTTATATATTATGCCTCTACCGTCGTCTACTACTTCGGTATACGTTGTTTGTATGTAAGAGTCTACCCACTGTTCTGAGTCAACTGTTACGTGCTCCACTGACCTGTCAGGTATAGCTAATTGTCCTGGCTCGAATCCTAGTGTTGCAAAATCTAGCGTCAGTGATGTATTCACTAGGTACTCGTGTATGTCGTCGCCTTTTCCGGTTATGAACAACTTCGTGTTGTTGTCAACAAGTGCAATACCAGTAGGACTAAACTCTGTGTCGGTCGTTGTTAAACTCTTATAGTTGTACCTGGCCGTAGAGATATCAAAAGCCGTTGAAAGTGAATATTGGTAAATTCGAGAATTGAAAGTGCCGAGCGCAAACAACACTGTACCGTCGTCATTAAACGCAAGACTCTGTATTTCTGGGTCTTGTTGGTATGTAGGAATAAATGTTTCGTATGCTGCTGTTGAAACGTCAAAAGCCGTTGTTAAAGCGTACTGGTATATTCTGCTGGTTTCATACCCTGCTACGTACATTTTAGTTCCGTCGTTGTTAAAAGTCAACGTACCACAGCCTGTTTCTTGTGCACTTGCGTCGAAAGATATTCCATCGTACGAAACATCTGATAAGTCGAATGCAGTTGTTAACGTATACTGATTAATAGGACCATTGTAGTCAATTGAATACATTTTAGTGCCGTCTGCATTAAAGCTAAATCCTTCTGGACCGGTAGTTTGGCCGGCCAAGCTAAAGCTAACGGAATCATAACTTGCTGTTGATAAATCAAACCCGGTAGTTAGTGAATACTGATAAACATGGTCAGTATTCACTCCAATCATAAACATCTTTGTGCCGGTGTTGTTAAACGATACTCCAACCGGAGTGCCGTCTTGTGTGCTTACAGAGAAAGAAGTGCCAGTGTAACTGAATCGGTCTACGCTAAATTCAGTGACAACAAGTGTAGGGTTAGATGTTAGATTTACATTTGGTTGCTTAATTAATGGTAAATTTCCATCGACGTTGTCTGGTATAGTAAACTGATTAACAATAGTTACATCGTTGTAAACAGACCCTACATAAAATTTCGACTTATCATCGTTAAACAACAAGTAATGAAAGAGGTAAAGGCCGCTACCGGAACGTGGTTCTTCTGGGTCGTATCCTTCGAGGTCATAAAATACGTTGTCGTAAGTTGCTGTTGATATATCAAACGGCGTCGAAAGACTGTATTGATGAATCCTTCTTGAGGCTTGATTAAAATTAAAAACAAGAGTAAACATAAGAGTGCCGTTGGTATTAAACGCAAAATCGAGAGCTGAACTACTGTCTATACTAGTGTTAAATGTTACATTGTCGTAAGTTGTTGTACTTATGTCAAAAGGAGTTGCTAAACTGTATTGTCTTAGGAGACTGCTGGATTCGTCAACGAGTATAATTTTAGAACCGTTATCGGCGAACGCAAAGTTATATGGACTATTTGCTTCTGAAAACGTATATTCTACAGAATCATAGGTTAATGTAGTAACGTCGTAAGGAGTTGACAATGTAAATTGGTGCAAGGGACTACCGAAGCTATCAAGTAGATAGAACTTTGAACCGTCGTTGTTAAATGCCATGTCGGTAGGATACACCCCGGTGTATACTGTTGGAGTGCCGTTGTCGTCAAAGAGGTAGGTAAAGACGTCAAGATTAACACTGTCACCAGTCCACACCATTGTACTAACGTCATAGGGAGTAGACAGTGTATACGTTCGTATTTGTGAATCGTATTGGCTCAGCGCGTAAGCCATAGTCCCTGTGTTATTAAAAAGAAGTCTTCTTACTTCTTCAAGAGAAACAATTATAAGTTTTGAATCGTATGTTGCAGTGCCTATGTCATAAGGAGTAGATAAAGTATACCGAAAAAGATCACCTACTTGTGTAAATTGGTCACCCATTGCATATATGCTTGTTCCGTCGTTATTAAACGTCAACGAAAGGAGTCTTGTATCGTCTTGGCTAGCAACACTAAATGACTTTTCGTAAACTACTGTAGAAATATCGAATGCTGTTTCTACTAGGTACTGATCTATAACAGGGCCTTCGACATTACCAGTCCACGGCGTGTCGACAGTTATTCCTAAAGGTATATCATAAACATAAACTTTGCCTGTGTTAAGTACATTGTCGTCATTAACAGGTGCGCCCACAGCAACTCTGGTTCCGTCTGCTGCCACAGATGCACCAAATTCGTTAAACTGTGCATCAGGCGCAAATGCACGAAGTTGCCTGTAAGTTGTTCCGTCAGGTTCATAAATGTAAACAAGGCCGTTTGCACTATTAGAGTATTTACTAGCTAACTGCATGCCAACGAATAGCCTGTTGTTGTCTAAGGCTAAACTGCTAGCGAATCCACTGCCGTTATTGTCGTTAGGTTGTTCGATAGTGTTTACTAGATCGTAAGTACTACCGTTCCAATCATAGATGTACAGTGCAACACCAACGGATGTTGCACTGTCGCTACCAACTAGCAGTCTATTACCGCTTATTGCTACGCTTTTGCCAAACCGTTGGTTTAAGACGGAGCCTGTTAGAGTAGCAACTTCGTCGTAAGAACTACCGTTCCACTCATAAATGTAGACTTTGCCGGCTCTATCAGCGCCGCCGACTGAAGTTTCCATTGCACCGATTACTAATCGGGTTCCGTCAAGGTCTGCACTCTGGCCAAAGTATGCGGAAACCGACGGGTCAGACACGTTAACTTCCCCAGTTAATCCGTAGCTCGACCCATTCCAGTCGTATATATACGCTCGGCCTGCACTAGAGATCGCACTAGGATCTGCCGACGGTGCGCCTACTATTAGTCTGTCTGCGTCAGCAGCAAGTCCAACACCAAATCGTTCGGCCGCAGCTGGCTCTATAAATTGTACTAGGTCGTAAGTTGTTCCGTTAAAATTGTAAACATATACACTTCCTGAATTTCCTGCTGAGGTAGTGCCAAACTCTGTACCGACTATTACTCTAGTGCCGTCTACAGCAACGTCTTCGCCGTACGCCATACCGCTGCTTGTAGATCCTGGCAACAACTCGGCAGACGACGAGTATATCGCATCCTCTGATGCTACATATATTTTCGTGCCGTCGTTGTTAAATGTAAAAGCACGGCTCGTAGCTTTCGTTGCCTTTTCGTTAGTAAGAGTAATCTCGTCAGGTGTGGCAGTGGTACTAGCTACTGCGTTGAAGTTTACAAGTGTTCCGATGCTGGCCGTTGACAAATCAAACGCTGTTGACAAAGAATACTGGCGAAGTGCTGCACCGCTTCCGCCTGATGCAAAAAGTCTAGTACCGTCGTTGCTAAACTCAAGACTTTTGCCATTGACGTTGAATGATACATTGTCGTAACTTGCAGTTGCTAAGTCGTAAGCCACTGACAATGAGTATTGAAAAATAGTAACATTGTCAGCACCGCCAACATACATCTTAGTTCCGTCATTATTAAAGGTAGCATCACTTGGGGTTTGGTCTTGGTCATACACATCGACATGTGTATTAGTAACATGTTGGTATGTTGCTGTTGTTATGTCAAACGGCGTCGATAGTGTGAACTGCATTACACGATGTGATCTTTTGCCAACGACAAAAAGTATAGTACCGTCTGGCGAAAACTCTGCGCTTTCTGCCTCCCAGTCAGGACTAAAACTGTACGAGGCCTCAAAGTTTGAACGGTCTATCGGCGTAGGTAGTCTTCCTTCGAACGGAATAACTGGGCTTCCTGATGCAAGTAAATTTGTTACTGTAGAAGTAAAATCTGTTGCGTACTGCGACGTACTCGATGATACAAATGACAACGTAACATCCTGAGCCAAGCATTGGCTAGGATCTAGTTCGTATGAAGTGAACATTCTTGGCAAACTATCACGACAAACTACTGTCGGCGCCGCCGACAGTTCTAGCGATGTTATGTCGGTGTCGTATCTAGGTTCGCTTAATATGTACTCATGAACAGCATCGGTAAACGCGCCTGTAATTAACATCTTTGAATCGTTATCAACTACTGTCATACCATAAGGACTGCTCTCTTCGTTTCCTACTGAAAACGATAGATTATCATATGTTGCAGTTGATAAATCAAATGCTGTTGTTAAGGAATACTGGAAGACAGTATCAGCATCGCGTCCTAACATATACAACTTTGTACCATCTTGATTGAATGCAATGTCCGACGGCGTTCCGTCCTGAGAGCTTACATCTAGGCTTACATTGTCGTAAGATGCAGCCTGGCCTATATCAAAAGGCGCACCTAAAGAATATTGGAAAATTGCATTAGCTGTGTTGTCCACGTAGTATAGCTTCAGCCCGTTGTTATTAAACGTGTGCCCCCAAGGCCAATTAGCCCGGTCCAAAGGGATAGATACGCTGTTGTAACTAGCTGTCGCTACTTCAAAAGGTGTTCCTAAGTCATATTGAAAAAGAGTATCGCTACTGTTATTTAATATATGCATTAGCGTGCCGTCGCTGCTAAAAGAAATATCGTAAGGGGTATTAGATTGGTTAGAGACACTAAAAGACGACACCGGCCCAGAGGCTGTCGAGACATCGAATGCAGTTGAAAGAGAATACTGATAAACTGTGTCAGTATCGCCGCCGGCCATATACATCTTATTTCCAGTGTCATTAAACGCAACCGAAAACGGCGAACCTTCTGTGCCGCTAAAATCAAACATTACCCCAGAATAGACCACTTGTTCGAACGCCTTATTTACGATTGTTTTTTCAACGGTGCCTAGGGTGCCCTTAACAATTGACGGGTCAGTTCCGTCTTTTACGAGCACAGGGTCGCCTTCGGTCGGCTCGCGGCCACCAATTGTTACTAGGTTGGTGTTAGTTGTTTCTGATTCAATAACATACGCTGGCCCAATTCCCTTATAACTAGGAGTATAACTAGTCCAGTCGGATTCGTTATTACCTTGTTCAAAGGTGTCTGATATGTATACAGAATTATCTTGTGTTGGTTTTATAGATGGCATGTTTCGTTAACGTTATTCCTATGTTACTTACGCTGTGATCTTAGTGTCGGCGGCCTTCCGTCCTTGTCTACTTTGTTACCAAATTTTGCAGCTTGAACTTTTACTTCGTCTGTGTCGACATCTTGTGTAGTATTTACACCTTTAACGATCCTGCCCACTCCTTCTGTAATTTCG
>Ga0306866_1000413_pt1 | contig 13726 bp, 12 predicted proteins | sample AntRauTorckE5432_FD_190450 | JGI IMG/M metagenome (GOLD analysis project Ga0306866, IMG submission 190450) | Saline lake microbial communities from Rauer Islands, Antarctica - Metagenome Torckler E5 #432 (v2) (version 2) | ecosystem: Environmental > Aquatic > Non-marine Saline and Alkaline >...
CAGAAAAGGAACCAAGATATCTGAGAACTCCTTGTAAGTGTCAGGGCTCTTGCTCTTGGCACCAAACACCGGCTCTGTCCGGAGGACAACGGTGCGCTTGTCGTCCTTGTTCTTCCTGGCTGCTCCCACCGCCTTGACGAATTGAGAGTAACCATTGCCTGGACCACCCTTGGCCGGGCCCTTCTTCTTAGGCACCTTTTCCTTCTTGCTGCCACCTGCTGGCTTCTCTGGCTTGAGCGCTGTCTTGGTTTCGTCTGAGAGCATACCACCAATGACACCTGTAAGGTAGATGCCAGGGTTCTTGGACTTCTCGTCGTCCGCCTCAAAACCACCGGCCAGGTCAAGCAGGTCACCAATGGTATGGTCTCCCACCAGCTCATGCAGTTGGGGGAACATATCATAGGTGGGCTTGCTCTTGTCGGTGTGCTTGTGCTCCTTCTTCAAGGTGACTGTGAAGTCACGCCCCAGCTCTTCTCCTCGGATGGCAGAGCACACCAAGCGTAGAAGCTCGGAATGATAGTTGCCACCTCCCTTCTTCTTCTCCTTGACAGGAGCGGCCGCTGCGGTTGCCTTCTTCTTAGGCAGAACAATCTTCTTGGGCTTGGACACATGCTCAAGCATGGCCTCAACAATAGCTTCGGTCAGTTCGGGAATACCCTCCGAAGTTTGTTCAATCGAGTAGGCTGTGAGCGTAGTCACAACCGAATCGGTGAGGCCGTCCTTGGTAGGTTCAGCATCGCTTGCCAGATCAATGGCGTCAGTGATGAGAGCGACAATGGTGTCCTCGGGATCCTTGGGATCCTCCGGAGCCATGCCGTACTCGGTGACGACCTTAATCAAGGCGGTAAATACAGTTTCGTTGTCTGTGAAAGTCATGATGACACTGGTCTATGGTTTACTGGGCTGCCAGGGGGTCGCATTTTCAATTTTCGCGCGGGGCACCCGTAGGCGTTTTAGGTCTGCTGTAATTTTAACTCTTTAATTCCGATACGTCAAATGTCTCAACATCGAAATTAGGATTGTCCAATACGCTACTGCTTGTACCCCAAGGTTCCCACCACAATGTGAGAACACCGTGTTCATCGTCAAATTCCCCATTATGAAAATCATATTTGGTAACTTTCATTAGTATATTCTTAAAAATATCAACAAAGTCAGTGGAAAAATAATCATTCAGGCAATACCGTATGTCTCCAGTACATTGTATTTCTATTAAATGTCCTTTATTTTTATCTGTTAAAGCTTTACCTGTGATCTTATGATAAATTTTATATTCATTGTCCAGCATTCCGCTTGGAAATGTTAGAACCTGAACATCGCCATGGTCGTTAATGTATTCTTGTGCCTGATCGAGTATTTCATTTAAATGTTCTATGTTATTGTCTTTGGTCACCCTTTTAACTATAAGCTTATGTAGAGCTCCACTTTCGCTACTCATTATAATTTATAGTGGATATAATTATGAATGTCAAACTCAAAAATTACATCCCTAATTAATTGGTTTTTGAACTTGTTCAAAGACAAAAACTCCGATTCAGATTCCGTCCCTATTCTGATGCAGGATTTCGAATTCGATTTCGAATCGGATATTTATTAATGATGTGTGATAAAATGATACAAGTGAAATAATATGTTATGGAATTTCATTATCAACCAGGAAAAGATGAACAATCAGTAGTTTTTCGTGGTGCATGCCCGGCACACATAACATTGACAATCATGGAGATTAATATGAAAGCCCTCTATCCCGAACGAAACTACATATACTGGATTTATACGGGTGACCGGGGTAGCGCCAGTGTAGTATTTACGTGTACATGTGGTCACAATTGGAAGACTGGTAATGTGGTTAAAGTTAACCGGGAAGACTTGGATCAGTTGGTGGAGCCATACGGAATTAAGTTCGGACATATACCAGAAAACATGCTTGTGCCTCATGGTAAATATATGGATGAATATAATATGCATGTAGTATCAAAGTACTACATGGATATCGGATATATTCCAATAAACCCACGTTTACGCGCTAATTCTTGGGTACCGTGATTAATTTATTTTATTATGGTTTGTACCCAACACGTATAGATGTGCCATGCTCCATGTAACCAGCGGTTTCCAAATAGTTCATTAATAAATATTCATATTCTGGTTCTATTTTTAATTCTTCTTGAATAAAGACATACACAGAAATGCGGTCTTTGTTCGGTGTATCTAAATGTTTTACTACAGCCTTAACATACTCATCTTCCAGTTTTTTATATTCTTCCAGAGATTTGGGTAATGATAAGTATTTGAATTTTTTAATTACGGCATTACATGTTACTATTACAATATCATTTGCCAATATGTTCAGAAAGGGAGATATTGATGGCTTATCGGGAACTGCAAAAGCAGTTCCGCCACAACCACACCATGGTAATCGAGTAGCTGCAAGATACGTTTTATAATCCTTTGGATAAGACTGACCTGGAAACGCCGAATGCCATACTTCGATGTAAGGATGATTAAACATTAAAATTTAAGTTAAGTTAAGTTTAAGATTGGTTTAAGATTGGTTTAAGATTAAGTTTAAGATTGGTTAATTGTGAACTCCATCCATTTTGAATATCCTTATCCAAACCGTCCTTGCTGGACGCCGCGTAACCGTATGCCAAGCCTATGGCTACACCCAAAAACAGGCTAACCTTAGGATTGTAGTTGTTCAAGGTAGTATGTCCTGATACAAGTGAAGCTACAGTGTAGCCTACACCCAGTGTACCGCAAACATCAACAACATAATCTGTAAGAGACATAATACTATTTATGGGTTTTAATCTTTAAATGGAATTAATTTAGTCATCGTAATGACGGCGACGTGTGCGTTGGCTGTTGTAACCGCCTCCGCGACTTCCTCCACTACGACGGTCGTTGCTGCGATAGCCGCCTCCTCGGTTACCCCGATGAGAATAACCACCTCGACCACCATGGTTCTGGCGCTTGCCATTAGTATTTGAACTAACATGCACATCATACAGACCAGTTTCGAAATCTATACCGTTGATGTTGCTGGCAAACTTCTTTCCGTCATTGACGCTAGAATCAATATCCCAGATGCTAACGGTTGATAGATCCTTTTGTTTTGGAGATACCTGCACACCGCTGATGAAAATAGAATCGCGCGAATCAATACAGATGTTCTCGGTAACAAGGTGAGCGCATAGATTCAGAAAGGTATTGTCCACCTTTTCTCCCGTAACTTTGAATTTGTATCGGCCGCCCATTTTGTTGATGTTGTGCTCCCAAATTGGTGGGATATTTTCGCGCATGAAAAACCACATGTCTGGATTGACAAGGGATTTTATACCGTTGAAGACATTCCAAAAATCCTCAACGGTGCGTACCTTGCCATGTTGTACGTAACTATCTATATCCCAACGGTCACACACAGCAGATGGAGGATGTGACCACAAAATCCATGTGCTATGCAGAGGATGCGCTCCTTCCGTATTGACACACTGAGGATGTGTTGAATCAAAATGCTTGACAAAATCTTCATATTTCTGTGGTTCTACGTCTGTCATTAATCATCATTCACAATCATTTTTAGATTTAAAATAAAAATGAACATTTAATAAATTCAATGACTGATTCAAATTCAATCGATTCAACATCAATTAATTCGCTTAATTCAATTAAGCCTGTCAAAGTCGTAGTAACACATAACGGACAGTTCCATATGGATGAAGTTACTGCCATCGCAATGCTAAAGATATGTTATCCAGAACATACAATAGAAATTGTACGGACACGCAACGCAGATGTTATCAAGGAAGCTCAGGAAGATCTGGATAAGATCGTTGTAGATGTGGGACATGTATACGATGCTGTAAAAGGATGTTATGATCATCATCAAGCTAGTTTTACAGAAGGGTACACTCCCTATTATGAAAACATTACAGCACTTAGCAGTTGTGGATTGATTTTTCGTCATTATGCGGAAAAACTTGTTAAGCAACTTGCCACAAAGGAACAATTGGCGGTGATTAATATCCATTCTATTATAAGTTACGTGTATAAGAGTCTCGTCTTGCCTATTGATGCTCACGATAACGGTGTCGTGTACGGTAAACCAGAGTCAATGAGATTCTTCCCTCTGGAACTAGGGGTGGCAATTTCCAAACTTAATGGCAAGACCTATCAACATGAAGAACAACATGTTCGTTTTACCGTAGCAGTGGAAACTATACAAAAACTCGTCCAATATTGGGTTGAGTCAGCTATTGAGTTTAATTTTGATTATGAGGCTAATCTACCCGCTTTCCACAAAGCATTCAATAGCCGAACTATTTCCGATGTCTTGGTACTCGACAAAACAATTAGCAACATTGCACGTTATCTTAATGAGTTTGATCCTAGTCAACAAGTGAAATTTATTGTATGTCCCAAGCAAGGTACCACACCTCTACAATGGAACCTATGGACAGTTAACTGCAAAGGCGAACGTTTCAAGACCCTGGTTCCCTTGATCAGTCAGGATCAGGCCTATGAATTGGTAGGGAAGGAAAATGTAGTGTTTGTTCACAAGGCCTGTTTCACTGGTGCCACCTTCAGCAAGGAGACAGCAATAAGAGTCGCTCAGGAAAGTATACTTAAGAATTGGACACCTAAATTTAATTCGAGTTTAAATTCATTCCCATACACATACATCATTCCATATATTCAGTTCGACTGGGTTAGTGTCGGAGTAGGTTTGGCTGCGGGTGCGGTCCTAGCCATCTGTACCATGCGTAATTAATAAATTAGGACATTGCAAACTCTGTTCCTATTTCTAAGGTGCTAGAGATTTTATAAATAGATATTTGCGGTATGAGAGGATCATTTGTGTTTGCATGGCTTATTAACGGCAATTCTTCGCTATCAAATGTTTCTCTGTACGTGGCGCTAGGGCTAGCATTCGCTGGCGTCCATTCAATGGAGGAAGACATCAAGGCTGGACTGGCCGCTCCCGATATTTTAAATTTATACACGCCTACAGCATTTACACTAATAGGCAGCAACCAATAGCCACCACTTTCTGCAGAGTAAACAAAGCTCATTTCAAGCCCTTCGTCGTTACCTGGCTCATAACATGTTATTTTAATAGTAGATGCGTTATTGATAACATGCATATCGTACAAAATTCCATTAATTCCGTTAATATGACGTTCATCAGCAAAAACAGGTATCACCGCCATATGCGTGTAGCTGTCATTAGTCATATCCAATGTTAAAGATATTGTTGTTTCATAACCCCCAAATGTCGTTGTATCATCAGTATTTGTTCCATTATAAATATCTACTCCAAGGTTATTTAGTGCATGTTGTTCCTGTTTTATAGTACCTAAACTGATTAATGGAGCTAACGTTGCGTTATTTATACTTTCGACAGCGGTTACATAAGACTTTTCATGCACGCTCAATAACTTATCGTATGTAATTGTTGGTGTATCTGATACTATGGTAGAATTACCGTCTTCTAGTTCTGTCGTTAAGATGAGATCATCTTTTGTGCCAAAATCCGGTAATGTACTCGTTAACTTTGTGTATCCGGTAAAAATGTCTGTGCTCTTTGTTACAGGAAGTCTCATTTGTATATATGTTGTTGTATCAAGGGGTGTTTTGAGATAAAAATAATTCACACTTACAGATATACTTACAGGTGTTGTATCTATTGAGGTGTCATTCGTGTCTTCCTTCAAAAGTACAAGTCTCATAGCCCAAACATAGGATTCACTATCATCTGCCTCTATCCAGCATTCATGAACTAAATATTTGTGAGCAGTAAATAATCCTCCACTATCAACTAAGTGATAAAGTACATTACCTGTCATCGCGATAGTAAACAGGTCATACATATATACTGGATCGCGTGCTTTGAATTTGAGAACATTGTCTGTTACAACACAGTCGTCGGCTATAAAGAAATGTGAGTCTCGCGCAGTCGTGATGTCCGTTGTGAAATCACTCCCTAGACTTATATAAGTCTCCGCGTCGTCGACTATTATATTAGCGACGGGGATCAAAATAACATTGTTGCTGTCCAGCGATATGCTGCTGATAAGGGTTTTGCCATAGCCATTGTTTAAATATAATTTATGTCCTTCTATACCCATTTTTGCATTAAATAATAAATACAATGCTGTGGCCGTCTCGATACTGTCAGTTGCAAGGCGAATATCCTTAGTAGAATCAATATTTATCATACCTTTAAAAAGAAAAGATTGGCTTTTGACATAGATATTTGACATAGATAGTGCATTATCAGTATCACCAACGGCATAAGAAGGAATACCACCTGCTATATCAACGGCTAGGCTTAAGGCTTCGACTCCACAATCATAATATATTGCTGAATTCCCTTGATATATATCATTTCCTGTATTTCGTCCCCACCACCGTACTATACCTGCTGGATTTTCGTTGCCGTTGTCGCTCATCATCATACCCATATTTATAACAGAAACAACGTCTGATGTTTTCATAATTATATCTACATCAATATCTAGAGGATGTGTTATATTATGCCTGAAAATATCAGGCATAGAATCTGTAACTGATTCATAACGTATTTTTATGGGTACAATCTCATCATGTTCCAGCAGAGATATTGCTGAAGTCTTGAATTTCTGAGTAGTGTCATCATATGTCAAAGTTATAGGTACGATGTCCTCGCCACATACAGTAATAGATTGAATGCTCGGTCCCGAACCATTCGTGTTAAAATCCAACGGAGAGAAACATGTATCAAAACTAATATCGACGTATGAAGATTGACCTGTTTCTTTAGTTATCTTTGCTTTGATAGTAAGATTTCGCTCGATATTTTTTTTATTTTGTAAATCATTATTCGGCGCATTACGCGGATTAGTAATTTCCGCATGCACCGCATTGACATAGTTGTCAGCAAAAGAATCGTAGGAATACTTTTGTAAATTTTCAACATTAAAGGTTTCAGGAAGAGTTATGACAGAATCGAATATTGTGTGATGCACAACATCATCATAATTTTCGAATGTATTATTACTTTCAATAACATTTGCATATGATGACAGAGCAGCGAGCGTGGTGTGTAATACAATTTTGTACGTGCTTTCCGCCGCTAAATGATAGTATCCGACGCTGTTGGGGATACGTAACACCAATTCCTGATCGGATATGAATGCATATGTAAACGTTGTAGGCGATGCACCATTGTCGAGGCTCAATGTGGCACTTAATCCTGTGCTATTATTTAAGGAGACATATCCTATATATACCTTGATAACATTAACATAAGCATCTTTGAGCGCTGTAAATCTAATCCCGTAGTCCTCTGTCCCATCATATAGGGGACTATATATTGCTCTATTTCCATTGCCAGTATGTTTGGCCACAGCTCCTGTTATGTCGAGAATGTAATTTTGAGGCATATAGCTATTCATTAGAATAGGCACAAACTCGGTGATAATATCATCAACATTATCAGGTATAGCTATTTCATCTATAACCTCGACAGTGCCCAGTTCATAAGCATCATAAGTGTTAGCAAGCTCGGGGTAACCGAAGGAATTATCATGCAGTTCATCGTAAGCATTAGACATAACCCATTGCTGACTTGTATAGTCAGCAAGATATTTAACTTCTGGATTAACATGCCCGCTTGTATCTAGTATGGTATCCACAAAGTTTAATGATGGTGTTAACAATGACAGGTTATTTATCTTGATTAGTGATGACTCCTCCATATATGTGACTAATTCGGTTTCGTCTTTTTTGCTCATGATTGTGGTTTTTGCAATCAATAAACCAAAAGAAACAGTCGCGGTATTAGGATCTATATATGTCTCCACTATCGGTTCAGAGGCGTAACCTGCGTCATTTGCATATAGACTGGTGTCGTGGACATACACATGATATAATGAATTATCGAACACGGAATTAGACACAAATGTCAGGCTATCGGTTGATATAACACCTGATAAATCCAAATTAATGGGTTCAAAGGTGAGTGCTGCTGAAGCAACGTTGAGATTTTGCTCTGTGAACCAACCTGTACGATGGATGAAAGTCATGCAATTATCGTGAACTCCCATAATATTGCCATCCCATCCAGCAATGAAATTATGAACCTTGTTCTGAGCCTGGAAACCGAACGGTACAATGATAGATTCAATATTGGTCTCATCTTCTGTTATATAATAATCCCCATTTCCCGTTGGGTTATACATCACACCATAACCCTCATCATTTAAAAATATATTATACTCTTGATTTTCGCGTATGTAATTAGCCTTCTTAATGTTAGTACCCTCTATTTGTGTAAATAGAACATCTGCTGATTGGTTAAAAGATGTGTCGGTATCAGTCTGGATTCTACCATTGAGCATAATGAATTGTTTTTGAGTACCCATCATGTGTTTACCACCTGTTGTACTGAAGATATAGTCAATACCATGCGAACCGTATGTAGTCTTGAAAGATGTCATACTTGTACTTATATTCGTAATTGTAGTTTGATCAGGATATGTATCTCCGATAGTGCTGACATTTATAGTAGTATCGATTGTTGGTATGGTGGTTAGTACAACATTAGTCTTTCCTCTGAACACTTTGCGCAAACCCATAGTGAGAATAGGTAAATAACTGGTTGTACTGGATCTGGTACTTTCCACCTTACCACTAATGGAATTACGCCGTTGTTCTATAATCGATGTATTAAATGTGATAGTTAAATTATTGTTGGCTTCAGCAATTACCTTGCTCCTGGTTGCACTGGTTGTCGCAAAAGTTTGAATACGGAATTTACGTGGTTGCGAAACACCATTACCCACAGCTACTAAACCAGCAACTTCTAATGAAGGACCATAACCTGCACTAGGTACTAACAAATAGGTACCTGGGTCCAAAGTAACAAAATCAGCCGTTTGTGAACGGGGATTAAAATAGTTAAATACTATCCGGGCATAACCCGTGGGTATGTTATTGGGTTGAGAAGGTAATTCTCCTTCATTCACAAATGCCGCAACGCTTTCGCCGATACTACCCGTGCTAGATATTTTGCAGATGTGTACTGTATTGACATCACCGCTGACGCCTTTAAAGCTTAGCTTTTCACAATCTAATGTAAGATTACTAAGTCGGAATCTAGCATTGGTGTCCTGTACACCTGCCGTCAAAGTAAATTGATACGCAATTCTTTCACCAATAGTTAATGCATGTACTTGCGTTGTCATTATAAGATATCCTAGAAAAAAACAAAAATCTATACAACGTTGCCGGGCACGATGTTCGGTAATTCCCATTCGGCAGTATTGTAGTTATAAATTGAAATCTGCAAATAAATTAATGACCTATGTCTATGCTGTCTGGGCTATATGTGATACAGAAGTTAGAGCTACATGCTCTACAAAGGAAAAAGCGCTAGAATTAGCCATTAAATTATGCGAGAAAGATGGACTTGAATTACATACAGATGTCATGATAGTTCAACTTCCCATGGATGAACTATACGACATGAACGATATGCAATACTCCATCCTTGATGGAAGCCACTTTAACCTTAACTGATAAATCATCATGTATGTGTAGGTCACTATCTATAGACTCCCGATGTATTTCTGCTGGATAATTTTGAGACACGGGCGTAAATCCATGAAGGAACCCGCTTATACGATATTCGCCTTGATCATAACAACTGAAACATAGATGCATATCATCGTCATGAAGAATGCACAATATCTTTTTAACTTCTTTGGGTAGCAGGTTTATAGTGAAAAAGCCTATAGTTGTAGTGTTATCATAACTACGAACAGTTACAAGATATTTGTCCATATGTATCAATTTCCCCTGATTCAATTTTAAAAATGATCAAAAGCATTGTACAAGGATGTGCACTTGGAGCACTATCAAAAAGAAATTCCACATAAAAGAAAGATTTAGAACAGTAGATAAAGTGGCAAATAACCCTCCAGCAAACAGTAAAATGGTTAAAGGAAGCAAAACGATACAGGCCAGGCGATACTGAACTCCACGAACTACTCGTTTTATGTATAGTGCATTATTTCCCTTATGATCCTGTCCACGGTAAACCCAGGCCAAAAAAACGTAGACGTCTAGGAGTCGCATCAACCAAATATCGTCCACCCATGTATCCGTGCACAAAAAGATATACGAAAAAACATTTCGTATCGCAAACATACACAGATACCCATAGAGAAAGAGACAGGACGCGTGAGTTACAAAGAGCGGCATGGAACTCACAAGTTGGTTACGATTCTCGTTATACGTATTAACAAGGATATTCCTCTTTATCGAACAGTGAAAGGACCATACTTTGCAAGCCGCTCACATGTTCGTGGTTAGTGACTGTGACATGAATCTGGGCCTGTATGTTCGCTGAAATGATGTGTACACATCCATTCCAGTAAGGCCAGCGTCAGCTTATTCTTAAGTATAAGTGCAAATATAGCACACTCGCTTTCGCTCAAGGATAAAGATGTGATATCGTTGATCAGTTGTTCTTTGGAGCTCATATGTGATTCTAACATACATCATTTTTACTTTGTTCATTCCATTTTCCATTCGGAACTAATCCATGCCCCATCAAGCCTATAACCGTTAAAAAAGACATTACTGGAACGATATTCCGATATACTAAGATCATGCACTTTGTCATCCGTGGTAAATTGTACTTTATCACTTAGATTACACTCAAGCGAACTATTGCCACCACTTTCCACATTTACAGTAACATTGTGACAATCATATATAAATATACCTATGATAGGTATTTTACTTAGATTAATGGCTATATTATAACTATCACGTATGATTACTCTTGCAACAGGCTTATGAAAGTACAGTGTTTTATTTTTGATGCCGTCATAACTGAAGAACCGTTGATTATTAATACTTGTAGATCCTGACATAAACCTACTTAATAACAATATTAAATTCAATCACTTTGTACTTTGACGATTTCAAAGTACAAATAGATGTGGTTAATGGTTACTGTTTAAATGGTTTACTGGTTACTGTTTTACTGTTTATATGTTAAAATCGAAGGCGTTTTCCAGTTCATCGAGACTGCATTCTGTGTCACCGACACGATTGGCCTTGTGTGTCAAGTCTCGTATATCTTCGTCGAGGTCCATTGGTTGGGCGTATTTCAGGATAGTACCTTCATCAAGCAAGATATCAAATGCATTAGTTCCTACTCCCTTCAGGAAGTTACCAAACATAATGTTAGCACTTACACCCTTAAGAGGGTCTACCACGGCGTGTGCTGCTGCGTCACAAATTACAGTTGTAGTTTCCTCAAATGTTGCTACTCCAATGGGACCGGATTCTCCCTTTTTAGCACCATAACGATCAATCTTCTGAATAAATCCTCTGCATGTCATGGCATCGGCCAATAGCTGAATATGACGTCTGTCAATCTTAGACTCTGACAATACAGTGTCCATTTCACGGATAATGCAAGACCTAGCGGCTTCAATTCCAAATACCTTACCAGTTTCAACAATGTCATTGGTAATTGTACGGTATGGGTCAACATGTTCCCATGACAAGATTTCAAGCAGGTTAGTTCCCATTGTGTCAATAATAAAGGTTTGGTCAGACATGAGCACCTCGGATATCTCGCCATATTCATCCGAACCACGTTGGATAATTTTACCATTGTCTAGTTTGATGTCTACGCTTTCTACACGCACTGTAGTCTTGGTGATACCTTCAACACCCTTGATTTTCCTCTTGCGCAATATGTTTTCGATTTTCTCAATGGTGTCCATAGTAGCGATTTGAGGGTCCATTGTGCCCCTGATGTAACTGACATCGGCACCGCTAATGTATTTGAACGCCATACCCTGCTCGTCTTCGATTTCGGTAATGTTGTGCTGACGATCGTGTGTGACTTCGAAGATAACCATCCATGTGGGAAATTTAATGACGTCTGGCACGAGACTAGTATTGACAATGTATTTCTTAAGCTCATCGTCTCCTGTCATATCTGCTTCGCTGGCAATGTAGTACACATCGCTTCGCGTAATGACATTGTCATATGTTAGATTGTCGAATTCTTCCATAACTCCTGTTATACTACGGGTGGATTCCTTGCTGTCGTGCATGTAAACATTGATGAATTCCTTCTTGAGTTCAATGGCCCTTTCGCGAGCTTCGTCGGATACCTTTGCCAATGTCGTCAAGAATTTATCAACAAAATTAATAGTAGGTGTAGGTTGACCAAGTCCCGTCAAACTGTATTCTTGGCCAACTTCTTTCATAATTCCCATAATAGTTTTGGGGATGTTGACTCCTTCCAAATATATGGATACTGAAGGTGTCTTCATTACAGTTACTGATAGAATTTCCTTAAACCGGGGCACACCGGACGACACAGTTGCCTTACCACCAGTGTTATGGAAAGTATCTAGAGTCATTTGCGTACTGGGTTCACCAATACACTGGGCTGCAAGAGGACCCACTGCTTCACCAGGTGTAATTAGGCCGGCATAGAAACTGTTAGCAATATTTCGGAGCAGTTCCTCAAATGCATACACATTGTAACCATGACGGAAAATGAGCTCGCGACTGTTAATTTTGCTTCGGAGCAGACAAAAGAATTGTCTCAAGCAGTGACGATTAATGCTGTCTGTTGTGGGCAGACGTAGTGTTTCGTGGAGTTTTTCCAGTTCCTCCTTGATGCGAGAGGGTAACAAGACTTCATCGCTTTCCATGTAGGGAAGTTGTCCACGAGCACCCAGGCGTTCCTTAACGCTCAAAATCAAACGGTCGAAGTTAACTACGGAGGGAATGTATTCAGGCAAGTTGAATTTGTAACGTTTTCGCAGATATTTCCAGTCATCGACAATTTGCTCCACTTCCAAGGCCACCGCTTGCTTTTCAGCCTCAATGTCAATTTCAAGTGTAGTATTAGCTGCAAATTGTTGAACATTGGCGAAATCATGGTCAGTGAAACTATATGTCAATAGAATCTCATCGATGCTAAAATGAATGTGGTGAATGTGCTGTTTCTCTACATAAGCACCATCATATCCGTCACCACCGTAAATTTCTTGAACAACCAGACCACCAGCATCGCGTACAGTACCGTCGTAGCAGGCTGCTAAGTTTTCAAGACGTTTGACAAGTTTACGTTGAAGATAACCAGTTTCGGCAGTTTTAATTGAAGTAGAAATAACACCATTACGACCAGCCATAGCATGGAAAATGTATTCAATAAGATCATTGCCTTGCATGTAGCTGCTTGTTACCATACCACGGTCCTTGGCTGTCAGACTATCTTTGCACACCAATGGAATGGGTCGTCGATGATAGAAATCTCGTACACGTTTACCTTCCATATCCTGGTTTCCGAGCAGGGAAACAATTTGAACCATATTGGTGGGCTTACCCTTGGAACCGCTTTCAACCATGGACATAAAACGATTGTCATAGAGTTTGTCTGGATGTGTTACGGGGTCGAATTCCATAATATGCTTGCGAGCAACTTTTTGGCATCTGTCACGTCCTTGTGTTAATATAAATACAATGTCCTGTTCGAATTGTTCATAGTTATTTGCTGTCAGACCCCGGTTGCCCAGGCCAAGTGCAGTACGAACTTCATCCGTGTAAATACCGTTATGCAATGCCTTGGTTAGATTCTCGGTCTTTCCCATAAAATCCTTTTTGATTTCCTCAATTTCTTTAAGATATTGGGGCGCTAGCT
>Ga0306866_1000417_pt1 | contig 13542 bp, 8 predicted proteins | sample AntRauTorckE5432_FD_190450 | JGI IMG/M metagenome (GOLD analysis project Ga0306866, IMG submission 190450) | Saline lake microbial communities from Rauer Islands, Antarctica - Metagenome Torckler E5 #432 (v2) (version 2) | ecosystem: Environmental > Aquatic > Non-marine Saline and Alkaline >...
AAATAGAGGTCGAATCTATATCCAATGAAGGCACAACATTCACCGTAACCATTCCGATTACGGAAGATTCTTATACGGAATTTGAAAGAATTACGACAAGCGATTCCGAAATTTCAAATATTGATACTGATACTGAAACGGAGGATTCAACCAATAAAGGAGCATTAAATGCTAATAAAAAAACAATTCTAATTGTTGAAGACAATTATGAATTACAATCGTTTTTAAAAGAACTTTTAATATTTCAATACAATATTATACTCGCAGAAAATGGAGAAGAAGGGTATCATTATGCTAAAAATAATTTGCCTGACCTTATTTTAAGTGATATTATGATGCCCAAATTAGACGGGATTGAGATGTGCGAAAAACTTCAAAATGATAATTTAACGCAGCATATTCCTGTCATTTTATTAACCGCAAAAAACTCTACAAACGCTAAAATTTCAGGTCTCAAATCTGGTGCAATAGAATATATAAGTAAGCCATTTAATACGAATGAATTACTGCTTAAAGTGAAAAATATTATTACCTCTAAAGAACATATTATATCGAAATACAGAAAAGAAACGATTAATCGTCCTGAAATTTTATTAGATAAATCTCAAGATGAAATTTTTCTTGAAAGCCTCGTTTTTAATGTAAATTTAAGGTTAGACGATGCCGATTTTAAATTGGAAGAATTAGCGGATTCCTTAAATATGAGTTATTCAAGGCTATACAGAAAATGCCAAGCTCTAACGGGGAGTAGTTTAGTCGATTTTGTACGCTTACTTCGACTAAAAAAAGGAGCGATTTTATTAACAAAATACGGGTATAATATTTCAGAAACTGCCTTTAAAACAGGATTCAATGACCCAAAATATTTTTCAAAATGCTTTAAAAAATACTTCAAACAAACACCTGGAGATTTCAAAAAGGAAGCACAAAAGATAGATGTCAATGCCTACTTAAAAAAATATTCTATTGAGGATTTGGAGCATTAAAAGGGTGTTTGGAAACCGTGTCGGTTTCAAAAACCGACACGGTTTAACAGAACTAAAATTACTTGATTGATAATTCTATATTCATTTTTATAAAATACGTTCTTCCCCAATTTAGCAACTGATTATTTCCACCAGAACTGTGGGCAGCGCTACTTTCTCCCGAAAGGGGGACTGTTCGAATATTAAGTAAGTTCTTTGCACCAACCGCTAAAAATACACGCTTATTCAAGATTTGACGACTTAGAGTTGCATTTACAAAATTATAATTGCCAATAAAACCTTGCTTTAATTGACCATCGTTATCTTCATAAAAGCGAATTTGGCGACCGATAAAACGATGGGTAACCGCTAAATTAGTTTCCACAAGTGGAATCAAATAATTCACTTCATTTTGCCATTCAGAAAGGTTCGTAAATCGGTCGGTATCAAAATCTTCCGACCAATAATTATACAATCGAGTGAAACCAAAACCTGACTTTACGTTCAAATCATTCCATTTATAATCCAATTGAGCATTCAAACCATGTGTTTCAAATTGTTCTAAATTTTGATAATTAAATTGTAAGGATTTAAACTCCGTCAAGATGATTCGATTTTTGATTTTATTATAAAACAGCTTTCCCGAAAGGTTAAATTCATGTGTTTTGATTGCAGTTTCGTAATTAATATTCAACGCTATATTTTGAGAATATTCCGCTTTTAAATTTGGATTACCAACGATAAAATGATTCACGTCAACGAAATTAAAGTGTAATTCTTTCAGCGAAGGTGCTCGAAAACCGTTGGCATAACTGAACTTGAAGTTCAAATCCTTTCGAGGTTTCCAGCTTATATTTATAGATGGAATCAGCGGATGATTATACTTGGTATTAAAACCATAACGCAAATTTGCTTGAATGATGAATTGTGTTGTCGGTTCATATCGAGCGCTCAGCCAAGCGGCATAATTGGTCAAAGTTGCAATATTGGGATTCGTTGCGCTGCTATCCAAAATGCGTTGCCCAAAACCAGTTTCGTGTGCGATTTCAATACCGATTTGTCCATTCCATTTCTTTGTTGAAACGCTGCTCAAAATACTTCGATGCAAAAACGCAGTAAACGTTGCGGTATCTTGTCCGCCAGCAACAGAACTAACTGTATCAAGCACCAACATATCGGTCGAATCAATCATAAAATCCGAGCGTTCTGTCCTTTTTAATCGGTCATAAACATTAAAAGCGGTCGTAGAATTTAGATAAAACTTTGAGCCGATATACGTTTCTAAATTCAAACTGTGGTCAATGCGTTCCGTCGTAAAATATTCATCAAAAACATAGGGCTGAAATTGTGGGCGACGAATACCACCGAAAATACTCAATTCTTCCTCAAAATAACGATATTGATAGGTCAGTTTTGTACTGTCAGAAAATCGATACCGAACCGTTCCATTTAATCCGTTTTGTACTTTTGGATTCCACGGATATTTTTTGGAAGTGTAGGTTGAACCATCGTTTAGCGTAATCGTTTCAAAAATTCGCAAGCTATCATTCGGGACGAATTGACTGATAAAACGAGTGGCATCTAAGGACAGGAATAGTTTTTTTTGTTGGAAACCAATTCCCAATAAATGATTGCGAATACCAATATTTTCTACTTGATTTAAACTGCGAATTTGAAAACGGCTCAGTTGTGACTTTTTCATAATAACATTAATCACACCACCAGCGGCATTGCTTCCATATTGTACCGACATCGCACCTTCAATGATTTCGATGCGTTCGACGTTGTTCATATTGATTTGAGAAAGGTCAATATTACCATCCGTCCGACCAATAATAGGAACGCCATCAATCATTATTAGCACGTTTTCGCCACCAATTCCTTGGATATTTAAGCCATTTCCTAATATTGGATCTGTACTAATATTGAAATTTAATTGGTTCGTCAAGACTTCTGCCAAGTTATTTTGACCTTGCTGTTGAATATCTTTGGCTTTGATAATTTTTACTTGATGAACCGCATTTTTGGAGTGTGTTGGCGCATATTGAGCGGTGACGACAATATCATCAATATCTATTTCTTTCCAAATTGTATCCATTTGTGAAAAACATGAAATAGGAAAACAAAACGCAACGAATAAACCAAAATATTTCATTGTATTATTTTTTTTAGTAAGAATGTCGAAAATGCTCTTTCTACAAAATCACCAGTTTTACTTTCTATAATAATTGTTTAAAATCATTATTACTGTACAAGGACACGAATTGTTATATTGAAGCTACTACAACTGCTCAAAAGTTTTTGACGATTAAACCTTGTCGGCTTTAAAAACCGACAAGGTTTCTAACGAAAGATAACTATCAAACACTTTTGGGCAGTTACACTATTGCCGTGCAGTCGTTGACTTTGTTGGCTTTTAATTTTGCCATTTAGTCCACGAAATTGAGTCGCCAAATTTTTTTCATATTACAATAATGTTTTCAGCCAGCCACCTAATCCGAAGAAAATAGCCACCCAAACCAAGCCTTTTATTAAAAAGAATAAAAAACCTGCGACACCGATTTTTTTTAAATATTTTTTATAAGATTCTTTCATCTTTATTCATTTTTCCTCTGAAACCATCATTCCTAATTCTGCTTCTTGCATCAATGACAAATAGCTACCAACTTCATCAACGGAAAACACTAATCGTAAGCCTTCGACACGAGTATTAAACAAAATTTCCCTTCTATCTCGATAACATTCATGCTTTATATTTTCGGCGTAACAAGCCGTCAAGTTATTTTTAAAAGACTGAAAAGATTCGGGAGAAAAAGTCATTATTACATTATTAAAATTGACCGTAAAATTGCGACAATCTTGACACCACTGTATTTGACCATTTTTATTTTTACTTAAATTAATATACTTGCACATAATAAATAGCTGATTTTTTTGAGTAGAAAAGCAGCTGCTAACTATCCGTTAACAGCCACACAAACGCAATGAATAGAATAAATCAAAATCCTATTTTGATTATATTTTTTTAGCATAAAAACTGATTTTCAGTATTTTACACCAAATTTTCTACTTTTTGAATACTTTCAATAGTCTTTTTCCAGCTTTCCAATTCAGGTTTGCCAGGTTTTCTTGCACCAAAAAAATAAGTGATTAAATCTTCATTTTCATCAAATAATTCAAGGCTTGTCACGATGCCATCATCTGTTGGTTTTTTAACAATCCAAGCTTCTTTGACGCCATTCATGTTCAAATGCAAATTGAATTTTGGATCCATCACATTGTACCAATCCCCATAAAACATCAAGTTTTTGACTTCGCCAGTATGAATTTGGATAGTGCCTTTGCTATGCAAAAAACACATAATTGATACTTTATCTTTGGCTGCCATTTCTAACATCCTCACCACTGCATCTTTATCAATTTGTGTCGTAAAATCTTTTGGTGCTAAACGCAAACCTTGTTTACGAGAAACTTTGTACTTTCTCAACATTCCGAAAAAGTTATGCGTATCTTTCAAATTACGCCATGTATTTTGAAAACCTTCCACATCAATTTCTCCATCAGGTGTAATTTCTTTTATTGGATCAGGTGAATTATCTGCGTCTATAATTGGCGTTTGTTCGGTGGCTTTGAATTGCTCAACCAACATTTTATACGCTTCAATATTTGATTTTGGTGTCGAAAAAATCTTATGAATAGCGACTCCTTTTTTATTAAAAAACTGAAAAGAATACATCGTTGTATTTCCTCTCGGCATCTCAACCGCCAATCCATAATGCCATTCATTCATGAAAAATCGTAAATCAATATCAGGATTTACTGCAACACCCATATTATGTCCACCTTTATAAAATGTGATATTATCATAAACTCCTTTTCGCTCGTGAACGCAATATTCGTTGCGAGTCAAAGCCATCACATAACCCATTTTATGAATAAGTTTTAGCAATTCCTTCCAATCGCCTTCCAGCAAAGTAACGTTTTCACCTAAAGACGAAGTCAGTAATTCTGCTTCACTAATCCCTAATTTTTGAGCCAAATTTCGGTTTCTAATTTTTGGTTCTTCCGCTTTAATTTTAGCGATTCGGTGTGCTAAATTTTTCATAATATTTTTTTGTGATTTTAATAAATATCGTGCAGTTACCTTTATTGAACTCTTTTTTAAGTTCTTAAATAGTTGAATGCGAACCTGAAAAGATTAAATTATGATGAACCAGAGGCTGCACCTACGGGAAAAACTTTCACACTATTTGGCAGTGTCAAAACGTAGGGACAATTGTAAATAGGATGCTTCTGTATAATGGCTTGAATGCCCAATGTTTCTTGTAGGTTTTCGGTTGTCAATACGGTTTTGGGAGAACCTTTATAAATGATTTCTCCATCTTTTATCAGTAGAATTTGGTCAGCGAATTGAGCGGCTAAATTGATGTCGTGAAGTACGGCAAATACGCCAATATCTCGTCGTCGAACAATTTTTTTGACCCGTTCTAATAGTTTGAACTGTTGCTCAATGTCCAAACTTGCCGTTGGCTCATCTAAGAACAAATATTTATTTACATTTGCCCAATTAGAGCAGTTCAGTTGAACGATGGCTTTCGCCAATAAAACCCGTTTTTGTTCGCCACCAGAAAGCGTTCTAAAATCTCTATTTTGAAAAGTCAACATATCGACTTCTTTCAAAGCGTGCTGCACCAACGTATTAATTTTTTGTTGCAACAAAGGTGTTTTACAAGCATAACAACCCATTTCGACTAATTCTGACACTCGAACAGAAAAGGTAATTTCTACTTTTTGTGATAAAACAGCTCGACGGGTTGCCAACTGCTTTAAGTCCAATGTTTCCAATTGTTCATTATCCCAAAGGATTGAACCGGATTGAATCAAATTACTACCAGTTAAAGCCTCTAATAAAGTCGATTTTCCTGCACCATTTCGACCAATTACGACGGTTATTTGTCCTTTTTGGATTTGAAAAGACGCATTTTGTACAATTATTTTTTTACCTTTTTGAATCGTAATATTTTGAATATCAATCATAGTTCTGAATTTTTCCGCTGCATTTGAAGCAGCAACCATAAAAAAAATGGAGCACCAACCAATGCTGTTAAAATACCTATCGGTAATTCAGCAGGTGCGATAATTGTCCGAGCCAAAGTGTCTGCAATAATTAAAAATATCGCTCCGAGTAATGCCGAGCCTTTCAATAAAAAGCGATAATCTGTACCAAAAATTAAGCGTAAAAAGTGTGGAATGATTAAGCCAACAAACCCGATAATTCCCGTCATTGCAATGCTTACCCCAACAATTAATGCAGTAATTAAAATGATTTGCGATTTAACCTTTTCGACTTTTATACCGAGATAAGTTGCTTCTTTTTCTCCCAATAAAATAGCGTTCAACGATTTCGCATGTGTATTTAATAAAAATGTGCCAATTAAAACAATCGGAGCGGTAATACCCAACTGAATCCAACTTGCACTGCTAACACTCCCCAAACTCCAAAAAGTAATATCTCGTAACTGTTGATCGTCAGATAGAAAAATGAAAATGCCAGTTATCGCTGCTGCAAATGCAGTAATTGCGATACCTGCCAAAAGCATCGTCATCACATTTGTTCGACCATGTTTACTCGATAGAAAATAGACTAAATAAGTCGTTGATAATCCACCGATAAAGGCAAAAATCGAAACGGTTGCCTGCTGGAAAATAGCCGAAAAAGTAGCTAAAAACGAACCCATTAATACAATAGATGATACCGCAAATAGCATTGCACCGCTTGTAATTCCTATTAAAGACGGTTCAGCCAGTGGATTGCGAAACAAACCTTGAATCGCTGCTCCAGCAATCGCCAAACCGCCACCAACCAAACCTGCCAACAATATTCGTGGCAGCCTAATATGGAAAATCAAGTACGTTATTGCATTATTTTTACCATTCAAAAAATTCATCATTGCCTGACCAATTTCCGCAAAAGAAGTTTGGTAAGCACCCAAAAAAATTGCTCCAACGATGCTAATAATTAATAAAAATAACAAGATAGGCAATGATAAAAGTGATTTGATTGACATGATAATACATTTGAAAAGTTCGTTATTCTTGAAGTTTTTTGGCTAACATTATCGCTGTTTCACCAACTCGTGGACCAAATGAAGTCAATTCGTGACCGTCCATAGCAATGATTCTATTATTTTTATACGCAGGTGTTTGCGGAATACCTTTGATTTGTACTAAACCTGCTTTTCCGTCCAAACTCGCTAAACCGCTTGAAAACATTAAAATCACGTCAGGCCCACTTTCTATCAACGCTTCGGGAGTTAAAGGTTTAAAGTTTTCAAACGAAGTAATCGCATTTTGTCCCCCCGTTTTTTGGATAATCGCTTCGGCAGCAGTTCCTGTTCCGCTAACGCTTAAATTTCCCGCCCCTCTTGCATAAATGAAAAGAACCTTTGGTTTTTTAGTTGTATTTGATAGTATTTCTATCAGTTTTAAGCTATCCGTTTCAATTTTTTTAGCCATTGCTTCAATCTGTTCCTCTTCAATATCAAGATTATTTTTTAACTGATTTGCTGCATTTACGGCATTATTAAAATGTCTTGAAGTTGTGATAGGAATAATTTTGATGCCAGCATTTTTTAATTGTGCAAATACTTCCGTTTGGTTAACCTGTGACTTTTCTACAAAAATATAATCAGGTTTTAATGCCAAAATAGCTTCTGCGTTGAGTTGGCTAATATGTCCAAGTTTTGGAATACTATCAGTTTCGCTCGGATAAGCACTTGTAATATCTGTACCAACGATTTGTTCGCCATAACCTAAATCAAATAGCACTTCCGTTAAAAATCCACTGAGCGAAATTATTCTTTTCGCTTCCGCTGAATTATCGGCTATCGGTTCGTTTTGACAAGCTGCGAATAGTATTATTGTTAGAAAAAGTAAACTTTTTATTTTTTTCATATCAATATCTTGAATTAGAATTTAAAATAAAAGCCTTATAGATTTTGAAAAACCAATAAGGCTTTATCTATTATTATTTTACAAATATTGGCTTTGTAATCACTTCATTATCAACTTTTAAGGTTAAATAATATGTTCCACTGACCAAGTTAATTGGTAAGCGTTTGATATTAAAACCATCATTAACATTGATACTTTGAGAAAGCATATTTTGCCCAACGGTATTGTAAATTTCCACCATTGCATTACGATTATCCGTCGCTAATTCAAAAGCAATATTGACATGATCTGTCACAGGATTTGGATAAATATTGAAACTTTCAAGTGATTGATACACTGAACTTGTAGAAACTAACGCCGTTTCAAACGTTTTCTCTAAAGTTGTTTTACCAGTTGAAGTACCTTCGAAATCATAAAATTGAATTTTCCAAATACTGTCTGTCGCTGTTTTTACAAAAAAGGCTTGATTTGCTTCGATAATCCAACCTAATTGAAAATCAAATCCTTTCCAATCATGACCGATTATAGTCAGTGTATCTCGATACTCCGTTGTATAATTTGTGTAATCAACAGTCGTAGGAGTGATATTGTCAGCTTGCGCAACTTCAACACCATTATTCTGCAAAACGCCAGTTACCAAATAGTCGATGGTAGTGCCATTATCATCTAAATCAGTATAATAACGGGTGAATAATAAATCCCAATGTGTAGGTTCTAAATCTAAAGCAGTTTCGTTTTCGATAGAAAAGTAAGCTAAGGTTTTTCCAGTGTAATTAGCCTTATCAATCGTTTGTATCACTTCGTTTGAGCCATCTAAATCAGCATATCGAAAGGTATAAACACCGGCAACAAGGGACTGAATTTCTACCTTTTTGTATATATCAGTTCTTAATTTGATAAAGAAAATACGTGTACTATTAACAGTGTTTCCGTTCGGGTTATAATCTCCCCAACCGAAGTCTAACGGATTTCCATTAGAAACAGAATTAAAAGCACCTGTTGACCATTCTACTTCTGTATTGTAAATTTTACTAATTCCAGTCGTATCAGCAGTCGCAAAATCTGTCGCATTATTGAAGTATAATTCTACCTCAGGATAAGTTGTCATGAAAGATAAGCCAGTGCCTTCATTGACCAAAACGCCTGCACTTCCTGGAGTTACATTGAACGCAATATCCCAATCGGTATGCAGGTTTGAGGTCATTGAACCATCACTAAGCGTGTAGTATGTCTGATTCAAATAATTTGCGCCGATAGTAGGCGTATTCACTTGCGCAAAAATATTTGCACTAAAAATAAGCAGTACAAGTAGTAATAGATTTCTCATTTTGATATTATTATTTACGTTATTGTTAATTAGACTAAGTCTAATTAACATGATGCCGCAAATATAGAATCAAGTTTTTAATATACCTATTCTTATTTAGACTATTTAAAAATAAAATAATATTTCTACTAACGTGCCTATGTATTTAATCGTAACTAAATGCTTTAAAATATTGATAATCAAATAGATAAAAAGGGTAACATGAATTTTTACGCTTTCACAAAAAACGTTTAGTCATTCTTAAAAGAAAAATTCGGTCAAATATTTCTTGCTTTCAATCATTTCAGGGGCAATATGGTTTAAGCCGTGTCGATTTTCAAAACCGACACGGTTTAGACCTCAATTTTCACGCCTTCAATACAAACCTACTTCCGCTAAATGTGTGAAAAATACATTTTCTCCACCATTGTCATCATGACCACTATTGACGATTATTTTAAAATAGCGAGCCGTAACTGGAGTCGTCAATGCTATTAATTGTCTTGCCGTATCATCGCCCAATATAAAATCACCAAGACTTTGAAAAGTTAAACCATCAATACTGGTTTCAATGGTAATATCTTTTGGTCTGCCATTATATTTGGCGGCTCTGTGCAAAAAAGTAAACCCTTTAATTTGTTGATTTACATTTAAGTTGACCGTAAAAGAATGTGGATAGTTGGGTTGGGAAGCAGACCAAGCCGAATGCCAAAATGATAAATTATTATCATCTATGGCATATATTGCGCGACCATTCCCCGCACCTTCGCCTATTGCTTCTTCCGAAGAAAACCCGGCAATTGTCCAAGCTGATTTATCTACTTCTACGATTTCCACCACTTTTATATCAATATCTGGTTTTCCATTATCAAAATTATATTGAAAAACTTCATGGGAAAAGTTACCATTCGTATGACAAAAACGAATCCTCAACTCAAAAGGATATTGTTTATAATCTTGATTAATACCAGAAAGTGGCATAACGACGGAAATACTATCATTATTAATGAGGTTCGTTGTTGCCCAACTTACGGCATTATAATCCGCATCATCAATACTCGTTTTCGGGTCATTATAAATCGTCACGCCATTTATCGCTATTGAAACATCAAACTTGCAGCGGACATATAAATTAGTATTGTCTGCATAAATTCTAAGGGATTTTATGGTATGTGTCGGAACTTCTGTATAAAAATTGGAAGCTGGTTGATTGTTAAATACTTGATTATTATTTAAAATAACCGCACTTGCTTTTGTTAAATGTACGTTCTCTGGATCATTATTATATTCATGGTTTCCCCAAGACATCATAGAAATCCAACCATCATTTGCCTTGTGTTGATTGTGCGGTAAATTTAAGGCGTGACCTATTTCGTGTATCGTTCCGCCAATCCAATTCGTACTTCCTTCTTGAGTTCCATCTCGCCAAGTACTCATATCAAAATTCGTATAATCTAACGCATAACACCATTTCCCAATTCCGTAAAAGGGAACACCGCCCGCATCCCAGCCATGCTCGCCAGTTCTACTTGGCATAAAAACAACGGTATGATCACTTGAACTTTCAGAAGGATGATTATTAAAATAGGCTTTAATCTCCGTTTCCGCTTTTGTTCCGCCTCCATCGTAAGGATAAAAATCAGCATTCTGCGTCCCATTTATAATAATTATTTTAATACTATAAATATCTTTTTCGGCAACTAAAAGCCCAAATGTCTTCTCTCCAAATCCGTAGCTATTCATTTCTTTTTTATACCACGCTTGCGTATGTAACATAATTCCAGAAATTCTTCTCTGATAATTCGCTAACGGAAATTTATCTTTTGGAATAAAATAGACCACATTCAAATTTGACGGCTGTGCCGATATGTAAGTAATACCAACTGGTACTGGAGTTGGATCAATAGGTTCCACATCTTTATTACAACCTATAAATAGCACCATACATAATGCAATAACGAATGGTGTGTAAAATACTTTTTTCATAATAATATTTTTATTTGTTTTCCATAGGTACAACCTATGGTTACTCATATTGAACGCTTCCAGCGTTCTAAACCCTGAAAGGGTTAAATATGAGTAACTACGGATTGTATCCGTAGATTAATAGATGCCTATTTCTGCTAAATGTGTAAAAAATACCTTTTCCCCAGAATTATCATCATAACCACTTTTAATGGTAATTTTAAAATACTGAATCGTAATTGGAGTTGGTAATTTGATTAATTGTTTTGCTGCACCATCACCCAATGTAAAATCCCCAAGACTTTGAAAAGTTAAACCATCAATACTTGTTTCAATCGTAATATCCTTTGGTCTGCCGTTGTATTTGGCGGCTCTGTTCAAAAAAGTAAATCCGTTTATTAGTTGGTCTGCGTTTAAGTTGACCGTAAGAAAATGTGGATAATTTGGTTGGGAATCATTCCAAGCCGAATGCCAATAAGTTTCCTTATTAATATCAATGGCGTGTTTTGCATGACCACTATTTGCACCTTCGCCAGAAGTTTCTTCTGAAGAAGATTCCATAATTGTCAAATTATTGGTTTTATATTCTTTTATTTCAATATTGTCAATAATAAAATCCGATTCCTTTTTATTATTCTTAACAAAGCCAATCCAAGTATTACCAGATTTAGAACCAATAAAAGTAGCGGAGTAGGTTTGCGTTTCTAATTGAGCAGCAATAACACTTTCGGATACTATTTCCGTATTATCGCCTATCGCAAATGAATAATCATTTGATTCGGTTTGGTATTTAAAAGTAACGGTATATTTTTTTTCTGCTTCAAAACGCACATTTTGCGGAATGGTTTGAATCACCAAACCATATACATTTTCATGTAATTTCAAAGACCATTTTCCCTCAATCACATCATCAATTTTTTTTCCGTTCCACCCTTTTTGAGTGTAAGGCGAATGTAATTCTGCTAAATGAATCCTCGGATCATTCACTCCTCCAGCAGGCCCTTTAACAAATGGAAAAATTCCTGATGGCACATTTTCAAAGTTCTCCGCAAAATAAAGGCTGTCTGCTTTTTCTGTTTGCCCAATAGCTTTTACCCTAATATTATCAAATAAAACTTTACCGCTTCCTTCATCTGCATTTAAAAACAATTCAACATCTTCATGATATTCTTCCACATCAAAATACACATACATTCTTTGCATCTTTGTACCATGCTTACTATCCGCTGCGATATAGTTTTCCCACAAAGAATTAATTACATATTTTGAGGTGGTGGTATCTTTTGTTTTCACGGCTAAAGTTGCTTTTCTATTTGCTGCATTTACATAAACAGAAGCATAATAATGTCCCTTCGGCAACCTTTTAATCGTTTGACTGACGCTAACCTTTTTGCCTTCGTCTATTAACAATTCATATTGCCCATTTTCATTTCTTTTGACCGCAGTATTTGTTCCGTTTAGTTTCCAACTGTCCAAATCGCCACTATTAAAACCCATGTTTTTTACCAACGAACCTTCGCCCCAAACCATGACTTTTTTTTCCTGTTTATTTTTAAAAATGACATAAGGTGTTTTCGCTTTCGCTAAAAGTTCGACTTTATTATTTACGACAGAAATTTCTTTTTCATTTATTTTTCCTAAATCTGTTAATTGATAAATATAAACAGTAGAAATATTTTCCCAAGAAGTAGGCAATTCCCAAGAAGAGTTTCCTCCTTTATCATTCCAGTGGTATAATTTTTCTTCCGTTTTAGGATTCCAAGGCAATAAATACGTATTTCCCTTTAGCAATACTTGACCATTTTTTGTAATAATTCTTTCTCCAGAATCCGTAGAAACTTTTATATCGTCCGCAAAAGTGATGCTTTTTTCCTTCCATTTTTCAATAGGAAAATGCTGTAAATACTTAGTCGGCAGGTTAATATCAAAAGTAACCGCAATACAATCATCATAATTAATTCTACCTTGCCAACCTTCAAAATCGACTATTTCTGCACCACCTAACAAAGGGTGTTTTGCAATCCACGTATCTTTTTGGTGATTTCTAATAAAACGAACAATTTGACTATTGTAGCCTTTAATCGTTTCCCCGCCATATTTATAATCTACTGCCCAATGATTCCAAATCGCATCATATTCATGATCTTGCGGAAACTCTGTCGTATAATATAAGCCTAAAGAGTGGATTTCTCTTCCTAATTGTCTGCTATCCCAACTTCCTTTGGCATACCAAACATCGACATACAAAAAATCTAAAGCTGGAACTTGTGCCTTCAATGATTGTAACCTTCTCAATCTATTCCCCGAAACACCGTCATATCTTTTATCCATATAATAAGATTGATCCAACCA